>JAESFG010000154.1_pt1 | contig 140902 bp, 133 predicted proteins | sample 9269371 | NCBI WGS metagenome assembly JAESFG01 (sample SAMN14506227, study PRJNA617093) | algae metagenome | isolation source: Aetokthonos hydrillicola CCALA 1050 (B3-Florida) and co-occurring... | place: USA: South Carolina | collected 2013-01-01 | reverse complement strand
ATGCCGAGGGCGACGAGGCGCTGACGCAGGCCATTCTCGGTGCGCGGGCGCGCGGAGCGATCGTCGTCGTCGTCGCGCACCGGCCGAGCGCGTTGTCGGGCGTCGACCACGTGCTCGCGCTGAGCGGCGGCCGTCAGCAGGCGTTCGGCCTCAAGGACGAGGTACTGGCCAAAGTACTGCGGCGCGACCCCGTCGTCGGCGTGCCCAAAGTCGTTCAAGCCGTTCAAGGGTAGTCCATGCCGGATGAGAATTTGATCGATGCGCGTCCGTCGATCCGGCGGCATATCGTGTTCGGACTGGCAGCGGTCCTGCTGGTCGCCGGAGGCATCGGTGGTTGGGCGGCAACGACCGAGATATCGGGCGCACTGATCGCGCCGGGAAGCGTCGTGGTCGAATCCAATGCGAAGAAAGTGCAGCATCCGACCGGCGGCGTCGTCGGCGAAATTGCCGTAATCAACGGCATGAGCGTGGCCGCCGGCGATGTCCTGATCCGACTCGACGAGACCGTGACGCGCGCAAACCTCAAGATCGTGTCGAAGACGCTCGACGAGATGACGTCGCGCCGTGCGCGGCTGCGGGCCGAGCGTGACGGCGCGTCGGAAATGTCGTGGCCGTCCGCGTTCAACGACCGGCGGCAGGATGAAGGCATCATCGAGCTGATGGCCGACGAGCAGCGCCTGTTCGAGTTGCGCAGCACCACGAGGCTTGGCCAGAAGCGCCAGCTCCGCGAGCGGATCGCCCAGTTGCAGCAGGAAGCCAACGGGATCGTTGCGCAGCAGGCCGCGAAATCCCGCGAATTGGTTCTGGTCAACAACGAACTGGAAGGCGTGCGGGAACTCTGGTCGAAGCAACTGATCCAGATGAACCGCCTGACCGCGCTGGAGCGCGAGGCGGCGCGGCTCGACGGCGAACGCGCGCAGTTGATCGCTGCGGCGGCGCAGGGACAAGGCAAGATATCCGAAATCGAACTTCAGATAACCCAGATCGATCGCGAACTGGCCAGCGAAGTCGGTCGTGAGCTGCGCGAGATCGACGGCAAGGCCGGCGAATACGCGGAACGCAAGGTCGCGGCCGAAGACCAGTTGCGGCGCATCGATATCCGGGCCCCGATTTCAGGCATCGTCCATGAATTGAATGTCCACACGGTCGGCGGCGTGATCAGCGCCGGCGAGCAATTGATGCTGATCGTGCCCGCTTCCGAGCGTCTGTCGGTGGAGGTGCGGGTCTCGCCGCAGGACATCGACCAGGTGCGGGTCGGCCAAGCCGCGGCGCTGCGGTTTTCCGCGTTCAGCCAGCGAACGACGCCGGAGATCAACGGCGCTGTCAGCCGGCTGTCGGCCGACGTGACGACGGAGCAACGCACCGGCGTTTCCTACTATACCGCGCGCATCGCCATCGAGCCCGATGAGATCGCGCGCCTCGGCGATGTCAGGCTCGTGCCCGGCATGCCTGTCGAAGCCTTTATCAAGACCGTCGAACGGACCGTTGGTTCTTACTTGTCCAAGCCGTTGTTCGATCAGGTTGCCCGCGCATTTCGCGAACGATAGCGACACCCGCGTTTTCCTCACGCGAACCAGTTCGCTCGAAAACGCTCTATGGCCACTTTTGCAGCGCGGTGCCGTCGACCTGTTCCAGCGGGAGGTCGAGATGCGCCAGCGCCGTGGGGGTAATGTCGATGATGCGGCTCGTTCTCGAGATCGTCGCGCCGGCCTCGAAGCCGTTCCCCACGGCGATCAGCGTCGGCCGGGTTTCATGAGGTCCCAGGCCGCCATGCATGCCGCAGTCCCGGCGAATGGCGTCCTCATGCTCGGAGAACCGCGTCGCCATGGCGGTCAGGCCGGGAACGCCGTTGCAGTTCGAGCCGGAACCTTTCGCCATATCGACGGCAATGAGGTCGTTGCCAGGAATCTGGCCGAGTTCGGCGAGATCTTCCCCGGCGATGACGCGGCCGGCCCAGCCTTGTTCGCCGAGCCAGCTGACGACCTCCGCGCGGCGCGCCAGCGCGTTCTCGCCGAAGTGGATAAAGGCGGACGAGCCTTGCGGCGCGACGACGATTTCCGAACTTTCGAGCGAGGCCTTGAATCCGGCTTCGAACAGCCGGCGCTCCACAGCGATGGTTTCGGTCACCGACTCATGCCCATGGTCGGACCCGATCAGGAAGAGAACGTCGTGACCCCTGTCCCGCAGGCGCTCGACCGCTTCGGCGATCGCGCCGACATGATTGTCAACGGCGCGCAGCGCATGGAGATGCTGCGGCGAGCCGAGCGGAAAAGCGTGCATCGTCTTGTCCGGCTCGGATAGCCACAACGTGGCGGTCGACGGCGGATTTGACGCGAGAGCCGCCAGAAACCGATTGGCCAGCACGGCATCGCCAATGTCTCCCGGCGGCGCGTCGATCGTGTCCGCAGCCGGCCGGCGCCCCGGCGCGTAGCATAGCTCGCGGTGATAGAGCGTCCCGTGGCCGTATGAATCGTGGAAGAACGCCGCGCCGGGCGAGACGTTGGAGCATAGCACGGCGCCGTGCAGTGGCGCGACGCGCTCGGCGAGCGACCGCCGCGCCAGCAGGCGACCGAAATGTTGACGGTAAGCCTCGTAGAATTCCGGTTTGCCGGCGTCGTGCACTTCATGTCCGCCCGCCACGGGCAGGGCAACGCTGTTCCCGCGCAGACCGTGCGAGCGGGGCCAGGAGCCAGTGGCGATCGAAGCCGAGGAAGCCCGAGTCGCCGACGGAAAAATTCCGCGATGATCGGCAAACCACGTTCCCGCGCGCCTGAGGCGGGCCATGTGTGGCGTCGTCTCGTCGGACACGAAATCCGGCCTGTGGCCGTCGCAGATCACGGTTACGACGATGGGATGGGTCATGACATCTTCCAAAGGTGCTGACGGGGCTATTTCAGGGTTGGATCGAGTTTGTCGCGCAGCCAGTCGCCGATGACGGAGACGGCAAGTGTCGTCAGGACGATGGTCGTGGCAGGGGCGAGCATGATCCATGGCGCCCGGCCGAGATATTCGCGGGCATAGCCGACCATGTTGCCGAGGCTGGTCATCGGCGGTTGAACGCCGAGGCCCAGAAACGACAGCCCGGACTCGAGCAGGATCACTTCGGGGAATACCAGCGTCATCGAGACGATCAGGGTGGAGGCAATGTTCGGCAGGATATGCCGGAAATAGATCCGCGAAGGCGTCGCGCCGAGTTGCCTGATCGCGCCCGCATAACCCTGTGCGGCGGCCGAGATGGCAAGCCCGCGCGCGATCCGTGCGTACCGTTCCCAGCCGTAAAACCCCATGAGACAGACGAGAAGTTGCAGCGAACTGCCAAAGAAGGCCAGCACGGCGAGCGCCAGGATCAGAAACGGCATGCTGGCCTGAAAATCCGCCAGCATCAGCACGATCTGTTCGATCAAGCCCCGGAAATGCGCGGCCAGGAAACCGAGCAACGTCCCGAGCACGGCGGAGATCGCCGTCGCGCCGAAGGCGATCAACAGCGAGATCCGGATAGAGAACAGCAGGCGCGAGAGCACGTCGCGGCCGAGTTCGTCCGTGCCGAGCCAATGCACTGCGTTGCCGGGCGTCGACAGGCGGTTCTTCAGATCCATCTTGGTCAGGCTGTAGGGCGCGATCTGGTCGGCAAACAGCGCCACCACGACCATGGCAACGATCCAGACCATTGCGATCAGCACCGCCATCGGGATTTTCGGCAGTGAAACGCGCCGGCGGACGGTGCGCTGCTGCGGAAGCGACAGGTCGGCCATCTCAATGGGCTCCCGCCTGCGTCCCGGTCCGCAGCCGCGGATCGAGGAAGCCGTAGAGGAAGTCGACCGCGAGATTGGAGGCCACCATCGTCGCGGCGACCAGCAACAGGACACATTGCACCACCGCAAGATCGCGGTTGGCGACCGCGACCACCAGCAGGCGGCCGACGCCGGGCCATGAAAACACGCTTTCGACCACGACGGCGCCGGCGATCAGCGTTCCCACCATGAAGCCGATGATGGTCACGGTGGGAATCGCCGCGTTCGGCAGCGCATGCCGGGTGACGACCGCGCGCCATGGGACGCCCTTGGCCGATGCGGTGCGTACATAAGGCTGACCCAGCACTTCCAGCATCGCGCTGCGGGTGAAGCGCGCCAGCACCGCGGCGCCGCCGATCCCAAGCGTGAGGATCGGAAGGATGGCGTGCCGCCAGCTGTCCTGGCCGCCGGACGGCAACCAGCCGAGCTGCACCGCAAAGACCAATACAAGCACCAGGCCGAGTACGAAGCTCGGCACGGTGAAACCAGCCACCGCCGCCGCCATCACCGCGCGGTCGATGAGGCTGCCGCGGTGGAGCGCTGCGAAGATGCCGGCGGGAACGCCGATGCCGAGCTTCAACAGCAGCGCCGGAATGGTGAGAACCAGAGTCGCCGGAATCCGCTCGGCGACCAGCTCGATGGCCGCGCGTCCGTCCCGCATCGAACGGCCAAGTTCGCCGCGCGCGATGGCGCCGAAATAGTCGAGATATTGCATCCAGATCGGTTCATCGAGCCCCCAGGCCTTGCGGAACGCCGCGATGACTTCCGGCGGTGCTTCAGGTCCCATGATGATCAGCGCGGGATCGCCGGAAAGACGCAGCACGACAAATGCGAAGGTGACGACCATTGCGATGGTAAGCATTGCGCGGAAAATGCGGATGGCGAAAAAGCGCAGCATCAGGCGGCGGCCTCCGAAGCGGCGGCGGGAATCGATCCGGCATCGGCCAGATGGCAGGCGACGCTGCGATCGGGCGCGACCTGGACAAGCGTCGGCGCCTCCGTGCGGCAGCGCGCGAACGCGTGGGCGCAGCGCGGGTGGAAGGCGCAGCCGGCCGGCCGCGCCGCAGGGTTCGGCGGATCCCCGGTCAGGACGATCCGCTCGGCGCTGCGGCGTCCCGGCGCCGGCGACGCGGAAACCAGCGCACGCGTGTACGGGTGCTGCGGGGCGGCGAAGAGTTCGTCCGCATCTCCCAGCTCGACGATGCGGCCGAGATACATCACCGCGACCCGCCGGCTGATCTGGCGCACCACGCGCAAATCGTGGCTGATGAACAGCATGGTGAGCCCGAGCTCTGCCTGCAGGTCGGCCAGCAGATTGACGACCTGGGCCTGGATCGACACGTCGAGCGCGCTGACCGGCTCGTCGCAGACCAGGAAGTCCGGCCGCGTCGCCAGGGCGCGGGCTATCACCGCCCGTTGCCGTTGGCCGCCAGACAGTTCATGCGGGTAGCGCCGGCCTTGATCGCGTGACAGGCCGACCGAGCGCAGCAATTCGTCGGCGCGCGCCGCGCGGGAAGCCTCGTCGCCGATCGCGTGGATGTCGAGCGGCTCGCGCACCTGCCGCGCGACCGACCAACGGCGATCGAGCGCGCCGAGCGGATCCTGAAATATCATCTGCATGCGGGCGCGCTGCGCGCGCCATGCCGACGTCCCGATCGCGGGCATCGCCGCCTGATCAAAGGAAACCGAGCCGCTGTCCGGCGCTTCCAGCCCGAGAACCACTCGGCCGGTGGTCGACTTGCCGGAACCTGACTCGCCGACCAGACCGAGCGTTTCACCGCGTTGCAAATGCAACGAGACGTCGTCGACCGCACGTAGATCGGCGACGCGTCCGAACATGCCCGTTCGCATCCGATAGCTGCGCACGATGGCATCGACCTTGATGAGAGGCGCCGTCATTCCGCGGCGGCCTCGAGCACCGGCGGTTGCTGCCGCACGCCGGCCTCCAGCACGCAGGCGATGCGTCGCCGGTCGCCGATCGCGCGCAAACGTGGCGTGTCACTCTCGCACAGCGGGCCGGACGAACTGCAGCGCGGCGCGAACGCGCAGCCCGGTGGCATCGCCTTTGGGTCCGGGATGGTGCCGGGGATGGCGGTGAGCCGGCGTCGCGGACCATCGATGGGCGGCAGCGCGCCGGTCAGCCCCAGCGCATAGGGATGGCGCGGATCGGCGAACAGTTCGCTGGCCGCGGCTTCCTCGACGATACGACCGGCATACATCACCGCGACCCGATCGCAATTCTCCGCAACGACGCCGAGGTCGTGACTGATGAGCACGAGCGCCATGCCGGTTTCCCGACGGACACGGCCGATCAGCTCGAGAATCTGCGACTGGATCGTCGCGTCGAGGGCGGTCGTCGGTTCGTCGGCGACCAGCAGGTCCGGCTCGCCGGCAAGCGCCATCGCGATCATGATGCGCTGGTTCTGGCCACCCGAGAATTCGTGCGGATAGGCGGAGAGCCGTCGTGCCGGATCGGGAATGCCGACGAGATCCAGCAGGTGCCGCGCTTCGGATCGGATCGCCGCGCCGGAAAGGCCACGGTGCCTCGCGAGACTTTCGCCGATCTGCCTGCCGATCGTCAGCACCGGGTTGAGCGCACTCGCCGGATCCTGGAAGATCATCGCGATCCGTCCGCCGCGTACTTCGTCGAGCCGGTGCGAGGGGGCGCCGAGGATGTCGGTGCCTTCCAGCCTCACGCGACCGTCCACCGACGCCGTCGTCGGCAGAAGGCCGAGCGCGGCGAGCCAGGTGACCGACTTGCCCGATCCGGATTCGCCGACCAGTCCGAGCGCCTCGCCGCGTTCGACCTCCAGATCGATCCCCTGGAGCACCGTGACGCCGTCGAAGCTGACCGTGAGATTCTCGATGGATACCAGCGGCGCCATCGAGCTCACACTTCGAAATTGCCCGCACGAAAATCCATCGCGAAGGCCGGCGCCGCCTTCCACTTGATCGACTTCGGCTTGGCGGTGAAGACCGCGTTCTGATGCAGCACCGTGTAGGCGGGGTCTTCGCGTTCGCAGATCTCCAGCATGCGACGGAAGGCCTTCTTGCGCGCCGGACGATCGGTCGAGGTTTCGAGGAATTCCGACAGCGTGTTGAGTTCCGCGTTGGTGTATTCTCCGATCTGCTGCTGCTGGCCGTTCGGCCCGTGCTGCGCGACGAGCGAGGAAACCGGGTCGTTGAACGGCGCCGAGTTGGACCAGTCACGCACCGCGCGCGCATTGGAGCGCTCCATGATCTGGGTCCAGTTCTCCTTGGTCTCGATCTGGACGTTGAGACCGACCGCCTTCCACATCTCGACCAGGATCTGCGCGGTGGCCACCTGGTTGGTGTAGTAGTTGTTGAGCAGCCGGTAGGGAATGACGTCGCCCTTGTAGTTCGCCTGCTTGAGAAGCGTTTGCGCCAGCGCCGGATCGTATTCCGGAACCTTCCAGTCGGCGTGGAACATGTCGGCGTAATATTCCCACTGCAGGCCGTTGGGCACGCGCGTGCGTCCGGACCACAGGCTGTCGACGATGGCTTGCCGGTCGATCGCGTGCGTAAAGGCACGGCGCACCAGCGGATTGGCGAGTTGCGCGTGGTTCTTGTCGAACACGGTCAGGCGATGGTTGAGAATTGTGCCGCCCTGGACCTCGAACGCCGCGTTCTTCTCGATGCCGGCGATCTGGTCCGGCGGGATGTCGCAGGCGAACTGATAGTCGCCGGAAATCAGTCCGTTGACGCGGCTCGAGACTTCCGGGACCTCGACGAACCGGATGCGCTTCAGCGGCGGACGGCCGCCCCAGTATTCGTCGTGCGCCTCCAGGGTCAGCGACACGTCGGGCTTGAACTCGACGACTTTGTAAGGACCGGTCGTGACCGGCTTGCGCGCCCAGTCGAGATAGCTCGCGGCCTCTTCCCAGCCGCGACGGCTCAGGATGTTGGAGCCGTAGCGGGAGAGGCGGCCTTCCAGGGTGACGTCCGGCGTCGCATTGACGAAGCGCACGGTATATTTGTCCACGGCGTCGACACGCAGCAGATCGGGCCAGATGCGGCGGGCCGTGGCGGAGACTTCCGGCGGCAATTCCTTTCCGGGACGGGGTGTCGGGATCTGTTCGAACGCCTTGATCGTCGTGCGGTTCTTGGCTTCGGTGCTGCCGAACATGCGCTCGCGGCCGAAGCTGAACACGACGTCGTCGGCTGTCATCTCGTCGCCGTTGTGAAATTTCACGCCTGGGCGCAGCTTCAGCTCGACGGTCTGTTCGTCGATGCGGCGCCATTCGGTGGCGAGGCCCGGAACGGTTTCGAGGTTGCCGCGCCAGTTCTTTCCGATCAGCGCTTCCCAGAGCGATGAGAAGAACACGCGCTCGCCGACATTGGACTGCTCCCGCAGCACGTCCATGGTGTTCGAATTGGTGACCTTCTGCACGGCAATCGTGACGGTCGGCCGGTTGTCGGCCTGCCCGATTGCGAAACGCGGCAGCAGCAGCGTACCGGCTGCGGCGGCACCGAGGCCGACGACCGAACGGCGGGAAGGACGAATCATGAGCTTCTCCTTGTCAGACGAATCGAACCGGTATTCCGCGCCAACGGGATCCGATCAGATGCCGGCGGCTCCGATGGCGGCGGCGCAGCCCCCCACGGGGGCTCAGACCACGAGGCCCAGCGCTTCGAGATACGCTGCGCCCGAGCGAAGCCTGGCCTGGTCCTTCACCTCGATGATCAGGCGCGGACGAGATGAAAGGCGGCCCAGCGCGCGAAACACCGCCGCCCAGGCGATGTTGCCCTCGCCGGGAAGCCAGTGCCGGTCGGCATAGCCGTCGGTGTCCTGCAGGTGGACATGGGCGAGCATGTCGCCGGCGGCTTCGACGTAGAAATCGGCCGGCGGAGCGCCGGTGGAGCCGTGCGCGTAGTTGGCGTGGCCGGTATCGAGCGAGACGCGCACCGCGGCGCTTGCAAAACTGTTGGCAAGCTGCACACGGGCCATCGGATCCTTGTCTTCGATATTCTCGATGACGAGTTCGCAGCCGATGGCCTCGGCACGCTTCACGACGTCCCGAAGCGTCGCGTGAACACGCTCGATGACGCCGGCCCGGGCGCCCGGATTGGCGTCGAGATTATTATAGTCCCAGGTCGTATAGGGCGAATGGATGACCATCTGCGTAGCGCCGAGCGCCTCGCACGCGTCCAGACCCTGCAGCAGACGTTTAGTCACCACCGCGCGGATCAGCGGGTCCTGGCTGTCGATCTTGAAGCCCCAGAACGGCCCGTGAATGCCGAGGCGCCCGTTGTAGCCGTCGAGAAGTTTGCGGATCGCTTCGGCCCGCGGGCGCCAGTCACCGTCGAGCGTCGCCGCATCGAAGAAGTCCTGAATCTCCAGATCGCGTTGTCGCTCGACAATCCAGCCGCGGTGCAACGCGAGCGTGGCGCTGGTCAAGGCGGCGCCGACCACTGGAAGATCGGGCGAGTCGGGCATCGTATACTCCACACATGGCGTGGCCGGACATTATGATCATCGGCTATATGCAAAGCATGACGGGCGCATGACTGGACCGATCTGAGCCGTCCACCCTGGCCAAAAGCGCCTGGTTTTCAACAGCGTCCGGGGCGATCGGGAATCAAGGGTATTCGTCCGCACGCGCGGACGACGATTTTGTCCCTGACCGCAGGCACCGGTTGCCGTCCGGACGTCCGTGCGAATGCCGGGCCTTGCCGGCCCGCTTCCGCTACGTCGATACTTTCCTGGCGCGGTGTTGCCCGCCGAGGAGCAGAACCAGTCCGGCGGTAACGGTCGCGATGCCGGTCCACTCGATCGCGGTCGGACTCTCGCCGAGGACCGGGATTGCCAGCAGCGTCGCGCTTGCCGGCACCGCCGCTGCCAGTCCGGCGGAAGGCGTTGGCCCGAGGATCCTCGCCGAGATGGAAAACAGGATGACCGCCAGGAAGCCGGGTCCCAGGCCCTGGAAGGCGGCCTGAAACAGCACCGCGGACCACGGCGCGCCGTGGATGGTGGAAGGCAGAAAGAAGTACCAGATCGGCAGAAAGAGCGCCGCGTTCGGCAGGCTGACCAGGGCCAGCGCCTCGCGTGGCCCGACCCCCCAGTGCCTCACGCCTAGGAGATAGACTGAAAGCACGGCCGACGCGGCGAGAAAGAACGCAATCGCAAACAGCACATCGTTGCCGCCGCTGCGCAGGCCGGGCACGGCGATCAGCACCGCGCCGACGAGCAAGACGGCAACGGCGGTCAATTGCCGCCGGGAGGGCGCGCTGCTAGCGAAAGAGAAGCCGAGCAGGATCGTGAAAATCGGCAACGTGCCGTTGGCAAAGACGCCGCCATACGCCGCCGAGGAATGCTTCAATCCAAAATACATCAGGATGCTGTATAGCGCGCCGGGCCCACAGATCGCCATCGACAGCGTGGCGTGCAGCGGGAGGTAGCGCGGCCACCAGGCGATGGCGAATGGAAGGACCAGCGCGCCGGCGACCATGAACCGCAGGGCAGTCAGATCGAAGGGCGTCAGGCCGGTTTGCACGCCGGCCCGGGAGAAGACGAGGAAGCCGGACCAGATGCAGAACACGCCGGCTGCGCTCAGCAGTCCCAGGATCCGCTCGTTCGATTTGGTGGCAGGCGTCAACGCGGCGTCCGATCTTCCCGGGACCCAGGCGCATCATCATCTGCAAAACGGCGACGCAAGGCAAACGGTGAATGGACTTGCCGGCCGCTAGGCGCCCGGCAGATAGCGCCAACCTTCCTGGCCGAGGAAATCCAGCATGGCCTGGGCCGGCGGCAGCAATGCCTTGTCGACACGCCGGATCGCCTGCCACTGGCGCATGACGGGCAGCCCGGCGACGCGGAGCGTGACCAGCCGGCGCTGCTGCAATTCGTGCGACACGGTGTGCTGGGAAATGAAGGCGATGCCGAGCCCCGCGATCACCGCCTGCTTGATCGATTCGTTGCTGTCCATTTCCATGCCGATCTTGCCTTGCAGTCGTGTCTTGCGGAAGAATTCCTCCATCAGCATTCGCGTGCCGGATCCGGGCTCGCGCGTAATGAACGATTCGTCGGAGAGGTCGGCGGCGGTGAGCCGCCTCTTCGCCGCCAGGGCGTGGCCGGCGGCGGCGACCACGATATGCGGATGCTTTCCGAGCAGCCGCGTCTCAACCTCGACGTCGGCCGGCGGTTGCCCCATCACGGCAATGTCCAGGTCATAGCCGCGCAGCGCCTCGCGGATGGCCTCGCGGTTGCCGATCTTCAGCTTGACGTCGATCTTCGGGAATTTTTTCGAGAACGCCGCGATCGCGAACGGCACGAAGTATTTTGCGGTGCTGACGGCGCCGATCGACACCCGCCCGCTGTTGCGGCCGGCGATCATTTCCAGCGACGCTTCGCAGTCGAGCAGCGCCGCCTCGATCCGGGCGGTCAGTCGCTGTACCTCGCGCCCGGCATCGGTGAGCAGCATGCCGTCTCCGGTGCGCTGGATCAGCGGCAGCCCGGCGAGCGCCTGCAGGTTGCGCAACTGCAACGTCACCGCCGGCTGCGTCAGATGCAACTGGCTGGCCGCGGCGGTGATCGAGCCGGCAGCCTCGACAGCGGCCAGCGCTCGCAGCTGACGGATGGTCAGACGTTGCGAAAGGTTGTCCGGCATCTGCGCCTCCATAAGAAATTATTTGAAGAGAGCCAAGATATTAAAATTTTACTAATCATGCAATTCGCGCGTTGATGGCGATGGCGTCTCCCAGCACGGCGAGCCGCCAATCGGCGCCCCGGCAAAGAGGGCGAGATCGAGGGAGCGGCCCGTGGACGGACATCCTCCATTGCATGCCTGTCTTGCCGAGTCGGCGAACCGCAACCGCAGCGGCGCTGCGACCGGCGCGGTGATCGAGGCGCTGGCGAGGGCAGCCACGAAGCTGTCGCGCACGATCGCTGCCGGACCGATCGTCGGCATCACTGGACGGGTGGGCGGCGTGAACGCCGACGGCGACGCCCAGAAGGACATCGATATCGCCGCCGACCAGATGATGCGCGTGGCGCTGCGGTCCGCGCCGGTGGCGGCCGTATTGTCCGAGGAAGCCGAATTGCCGGAAGAACTCGATCGCAACGCGCCGCTCTGCGTCGCCATCGATCCGCTGGACGGGTCGGCCAATCTCGAAAACAACATCTCGGTCGGGACCATCTTCTCGATCCGTCCACGCGGTCTCGACGTGATCTCGACCTTCTTCGAGCCTGGCACCGCGCAGATCGCGGCCGGCTTTTTCATCTACGGGCCCCAGACCTCGCTCGTGCTGGCGCACGCGGGCAGCGTCGACCTCTTCATTCTCGACGCGGCCGAAGGATGTTTCGTGCTGGTCCGCCGCGGCATTCGCATGCCGCCGGATACGCCGGAGTTTGCCATCAATGCCTCCAATCGCCGGCATTGGAACGGCGCCGTGCGGAGCTACATCGACGAATGCCTCGCGGGCGAAAGCGGCGAGCTCGGCAGGAACTTCAACATGCGCTGGATCGGCTCGCTGGTCGCGGAAGCGTATCGGATCCTGGTGCGCGGCGGCTTCTTCCTCTATCCGGCCGACGCTCGCCCGGGTTACCGCGAAGGCCGCCTGCGGTTGCTGTATGAAGCCCATCCCATCGCCCTGATCATGGAACTCGCCGGCGGCACCGCCAGCAGCGGGCGCGCGCGGATCCTCGAGCTCTCGGCGCAAACCCTGCATCAGCGCGTGCCCCTGATCATGGGATCGCCGCGCGCGGTGCGCGATATCGACGTCGTTCACCAGGGCGTCGAGCCGCTGTTCGAGAGCGGCGATGCGCCGCTGTTCGCCCGTCGCGGCCTGTTTCGGTAGGAGGGCCCATGTCCCGTCGGCATCCGATCATCTCCATCACGGGCTCCTCAGGTGCCGGCACCACCTCGGTCAAGAAGACGTTTGAAAACATCTTTCGACGCGAGAACGTCAATGCCGCCTATATCGAAGGTGACGCCTTCCACCGCTACGACCGCGCCGAGATGCGCACGAAGCTGATCGAGGAGGCCGAGCACGGCAACCGGCACTTCAGTCATTTCAGTCCCGAGACCAACCTGTTCGAGGAGCTCGAACAACTGTTCCGCGACTACAGCGAGAGCGGTACCGGGACGATGCGCCACTACGTCCATGACGCCGAGGAGGAGAGAGCCTACGGCGCACCGCCCGGCACTTTCACGCGCTGGGAGCGGCTGCCGCCAGACTCAGATCTCCTGTTCTACGAGGGACTGCACGGCGCGGTGGTCACCGACAAGGTCAATGTCGCGCGATATGCCGATCTGAAGGTCGGTGTGGTGCCGGTGATCAATCTGGAATGGATCCAGAAACTGCACCGCGACAAGCAGGCCCGCGGCTACTCGACCGAGGCAGTGACGGATACGATCCTGCGCCGGATGCCGGATTACGTGAACTACATCTGTCCGCAGTTCACCGAGACCGACATCAATTTTCAGCGCGTGCCGACGGTCGACACGTCAAATCCGTTCATCGCGCGGTGGATTCCGACCCCGGACGAATCGATGGTCGTGATCCGCCTGAAGAATCCGCGCGGTATCGACTTCCCCTATCTGCTGTCGATGATCCCGAACAGCTTCATGTCGCGGGCGAATTCCATCGTCATCCATGGCGCGAAGCTCGACCTCGCGATGCAGCTCATTCTCACCCCGCTGATCCTGCAACTGATGGAACGCAAGAGGCGTACCCTATGAATGCGACGGCTACCCTCGCCGGGCGGACCGAGCCCGACCATGCCGATATGGCCAATGCGCTGCGCTTCCTTGCCGTCGACGCCGTCGAACAGGCGAAGTCGGGCCATCCGGGCATGCCGATGGGCATGGCAGATGTCGCTACCGTCTTGTTCTCGCGGTTTCTCAAATTCGACCCCGCCGATCCGGCGTGGCCCGACCGCGACCGCTTCGTGCTGTCCGCCGGCCACGGCTCGATGCTGCTGTATGCGCTGCTGCATCTGACCGGTTACGAGGGCATGACCGTCGATCAGCTCAAGGCGTTCCGGCAATGGGGATCGAAGACGCCGGGCCATCCCGAATACGGCCACACGCCGGGCGTCGAGACCACGACCGGTCCGCTCGGTCAGGGTATCGCCACCGCGGTCGGCATGGCGATCGCCGAACGGCTGATGAATGCGCGGTTCGGCGACGACCTCGTCAGTCACTTCACTTATGTGATCGCCGGCGACGGCTGCCTGATGGAAGGTATCAGCCATGAGGCGATCTCGCTGGCCGGCCATTTGCAGCTCAACCGGCTGATCGTGCTGTTCGACGACAACCAGATATCGATCGACGGCGCGACCTCGCTGTCGTGCTCGGATGATCAACTCGCGCGGTTCAGGGCATCGGGCTGGGCCGCACGCCGCATCGACGGTCACGATCCGGAGGCGGTGGCCCGCGCCATCGAGGAGGCGCGGCGCAGCGACCGTCCCTCGCTGATCGCGTGCCGCACGGTGATCGGCTTCGGCGCACCGACCCGGCAGGGCACCGAGAAGGCGCACGGTGCCCCGCTCGGTGTCGAGGAGGCGCAACGAGCACGGGAAAAACTGCGGTGGCCGCATCGGCCGTTCGAAATCCCGCCGGATGTCGCGACACGCTGGCGCGAGGCCGGCGCGCGCGGGCGGTCCGAACGACAAACCTGGATCGAGCGTGCCAAGCGGCTCTGCGGCACCGGACGGTCGCCGTTCCATGATGCATTGAACAGGAAGCTGCCGCCCGGCTACACCACCGCGATGGCCGAGCTTCGCCGCCGCCTCGGCTCGGAGCGACCGAAGCTGGCGACGCGGCAGGCTTCGCAACAGGTGCTCGACGCCATCGCGGAGGCGCTGCCCAATCTGCTCGGCGGCTCGGCCGATCTCACCCACTCCAATCTCACTCTGGCGAAGACCCAGACGCCGGTGCGCGGCGAAGCGATGGCGGGCAGCTACCTCCATTACGGCGTTCGCGAACACGGCATGGCGGCGGCGATGAACGGCATCGCGCTGCACGGCGGGTTCATTCCCTATGGCGGGACCTTCCTCGCCTTTGCCGATTACAGCCGGCCGGCGATCCGCCTCGCTGCGCTGATGGGTATCCGCGTGATCCACGTGATGACGCATGACTCGATCGGGCTCGGCGAGGATGGCCCGACCCACCAGCCGGTCGAACATCTGGCGGCGCTGCGCGCGATTCCCAATCTGCTGGTGTTTCGTCCTGCCGACGCGATCGAAACGGCGGAGGCGTGGGACTGCGCGCTGCGGGCCGAAACCTCGCCGTCCATCCTCTGTCTGTCGCGCCAGGCGCTACCCGCGTTCCGCGATGCCAATGATGGCGACAATCGCGTCGCCGTCGGTGCTTACGTGGTCGATGAGCCGAACGGCGCCCGCGACGTGACGCTGATCGCGACCGGATCGGAAGTGTCGGTGGCGCGTGGCGCCGCCGACATCCTGGCCGAACATGGCGTGAAGGCCGCCGTGGTCTCGGCGCCATGCTTCGATCTGTTCCGCCGGCAACCGGAAAGCTATCGCGCGGCGGTCCTTGGCCGCGCGCCAAGGGTAGGCGTCGAGGCGGCGGTCGAAGGCGATTGGGCGCGCTGGCTTGGCGACGACGGCGAGTTCGTCGGCATGACCGGGTTCGGCGCCTCGGCGCCGGCGGAGGCGCTTTACCGCGAATTTGGCATCACCGCGCAGGCGGTGGCCGACGCCGCGCAGCGGGCCATTGCCCGCCGGAGTGCTTCCCAGTCCTGACCGACCATTGAGCGGAGAATTCGAAAATGGCAAGGATCACATTGCGGCAGTTGCTCGATCACGCGGCGGAGCGTGGCTACGGCGTGCCGGCCTTCAACATCAACAACATGGAGCAGGGGCTCGCGATCATGGAGGCGGCGGCCGCGGTCGATGCCCCCGTCATCATTCAGGCGTCGCGCGGGGCGCGCTCCTACGCCAACGACATCATGCTGGCGCGGATGATCGACGCGCTGGAGGAAATTCATCCGCACATCCCGCTCTGCCTGCACCAGGACCACGGCAACGAGGAATCGACCTGTGCCACGGCGATCCAGCACGGCTTCACCTCCGTCATGATGGACGGATCGCTGAAGGCCGACGGCAAGACGCCCGCCGACTATGCCTACAATGTCGACATCACCCGCCGCGTGGTCGAGATGGCGCACTGGATCGGCGCGTCCGTGGAGGGCGAACTGGGCGTGCTCGGTTCGCTGGAGCATGGCGGCGGCGAGCAGGAGGATGGCCATGGTGCCGAGGGTAAACTCGGCCACGACCAGTTGCTGACCGATCCGGACCAGGCCGTCGATTTCGTCCGCGCCACCAAGGTCGATGCGCTCGCCATCGCCATGGGCACCTCGCACGGCGCCTACAAGTTCACCCGAAAGCCCGACGGCGAGATTTTGGCGATGCATGTCGTCGAGGAGATCCACCGCCGGCTGCCGAACATCCACCTGGTGATGCACGGCTCCTCCTCGGTTCCGCAGCCGCTGCAGGACATGTTCAACGCTTTCGGCGGCGACATGCCGCAGACCTGGGGCGTGCCCGTCGAAGAGATCGTGCGCGGCATCAGGTACGGCGTGCGCAAGGTCAATATCGACACCGACTGCCGACTCGCGATGACGGCGATGTTCCGCAAGGTGGCCACGCAGTCGAAGAGCGAATTCGATCCGCGCAAATTCCTCAAACCCGCGATGGATGCGATGCGCGACCTCTGCCGCGAACGCTTCGAGCAGTTCGGCACGGCGGGCAACGCCTCCCGGATCAAGGTCATTCCGCTGCCGGAGATGGCCAAGCGCTATCGCTCCGGCGCGCTCGATCCGCGCACCGAAGTCGTCGCCGCGGCATGAGCAGAAGAAATTGCCGCTTTCCAGGGAGGACTCCATGAACGAACATTCAATCACCGTCCGCGGCAAGGATCGTTACAAGTCCGGCGTGATGGAATACAAGCGGATGGGCTATTGGGAGCCCGACTATACGCCCAAGGACACCGACGTGATCGCGCTGTTTCGGGTGACGCCGCAGGACGGCGTCGATCCGACCGAGGCCTGCGCGGCGGTGGCCGGCGAGTCCTCGACCGCGACCTGGACGGTGGTGTGGACCGACCGCCTGACGGCGGCGGAGAAATACCGCGCCAAATGCTACCGCGTCGATCCGGTACCGAATTCGCCCGGCAGCTACTTTGCCTACATCGCCTACGACCTCGATCTGTTCGAGCCCGGCTCGATCGCGAACCTCACGGCGTCGATCATCGGCAACGTGTTCGGCTTCAAGCCGCTGAAGGCGCTGCGGCTTGAGGACATGCGGCTGCCGATCGCCTATGTGAAGACGTTCCAGGGTCCGGCGACCGGTATCGTGGTCGAACGCGAGCGGCTCGACAAGTTCGGCCGCCCGCTGCTCGGCGCCACCGTGAAGCCGAAGCTCGGCCTGTCCGGACGCAATTACGGCCGCGTGGTCTATGAGGCGCTGAGGGGCGGGCTAGACTTCTGCAAGGACGACGAGAACATCAACTCGCAACCGTTCATGCACTGGCGCGACCGCTTCCTGTACTGCATGGAAGGCGTCAACCGTGCGCAGGCGGCGACCGGCGAGGTCAAGGGCACTTACCTCAACGTCACCGCCGCCACCATGGAGGACATGTACGAACGCGCCGAGTTCGCCAAGCAGCTCGGCTCGGTCATCATCATGATCGATCTCGTGATCGGCTATACCGCGATCCAGTCGATGTCGAAGTGGGCCCGCCGCAACGACATGATCCTGCATCTGCATCGCGCCGGTCATTCGACCTACACGCGGCAGCGGCTGCACGGCGTCTCGTTCCGCGTCATTGCGAAATGGATGCGGCTTGCCGGCGTCGATCACATCCACGCCGGCACGGTGGTCGGCAAGCTCGAGGGCGATCCGGCGACCACGCGCGGTTATTACGACATCTGCCGCGAGGACTTCAACCCGATGACGCTCGAACACGGCGTGTTCTTCGACCAGGACTGGGCGAGCATCAACAAGCTGATGCCGGTGGCTTCCGGCGGCATCCATGCCGGCCAGATGCACCAGCTGCTGGATCATCTGGGCGAGGACGTCGTGCTGCAGTTCGGCGGCGGCACGATTGGCCATCCCAAGGGCATCCAGGCCGGCGCTACCGCCAACCGCGTCGCGCTGGAGGCGATGATCCTGGCCCGCAATGAGGGCCGCGATTACGTCCATGAAGGCCCGGAAATCCTCGCCAGGGCGGCGCAGACCTGCACGCCGCTGCGTGACGCGCTCGAGGTCTGGAAGGACGTCACCTTCAACTACGAATCGACCGACTCGCCCGATTTCGTACCGACCGCCACGCCGGCCATGTAGAGGAAAGGGAGAACCACAATGCGCGTGACCCAAGGCTGCTTTTCCTTTCTGCCCGACCTGAGCGACGAGCAGATCACCGCACAGGTCCAGTATTGCCTGGAGAAGGGCTGGGCGGTGAACATCGAATTCACTGACGATCCGCATCCGCGCAACACCTACTGGGACATGTGGGGGCTGCCGATGTTCGACCTGCGGGATGCGGCCGGGATCATGAAGGAACTGGCCGAATGTCGCCGCGTCTATGGCGACCGGTACATCCGCATGAGCGGTTTCGATGCCTCGCATGGCTGGGAGTCGGTGCGATTGTCGTTCATCGTCAACCGGCCGAAGCAGGAGCCGGGATTCCGTCTCGAGCGACAGGAAACCGATGGCCGCAGCGTCCGCTATACGACGAAGGCGTATGCGGTGGACCGCCCCGAAGGGGCACGCTACGCGGGTGACGCCTGACCGGACCGGCACGCATGACCCAAGCCGCGACACCGCAGCCGACGTCAGAAGCGGCAAGCCAGGCGCCGATGACGTCAATCGACCTTCGCCAGGAGTTCGAGTCGGTCGAGATCGCGCCGGTGCTGCAGCAGCTCGACCGCGAATTGATCGGCCTCGCGCCGGTCAAGACCCGGATACGCGAGATCGCCTCGCTGCTGCTGGTCGAGCGGATCCGGCAGAAGATGGCGCTGGCGACCACGTTCCCGACCTTGCACATGTCCTTTACGGGAAACCCCGGCACCGGCAAGACCACCGTCGCCCTGCGTATTGCCGGAATCCTGCACAAGCTCGGTTTCGTCCGGCGCGGTCACGTCATCAGCGTGACCCGCGATGATCTGGTCGGGCAATATATCGGCCACACCGCGCCCAAGACCAAGGAGATCCTGAAGAAGGCGATGGGTGGGGTGCTGTTCATCGACGAGGCCTATTACCTCTACCGGCCCGAGAACGAGCGGGATTACGGCCAGGAGTCGATCGAGATCCTGCTGCAGATCATGGAGTCGCAGCGCGAGGACCTCGTGGTGATCCTCGCCGGCTATGCCGACCGCATGGAAAAGTTCTTCCAGAGCAATCCCGGTTTCCGCTCGCGCATCGCCCACCACATCGATTTTCCGGATTATTCCGAGAGCGAACTGCTGTCGATCGCCGAACTCATGCTGCGCGAACAGAATTACCGGATGTCGCCGGAGGCGAGGGAGGCGTTCGTCCGCTACATCGCGATCCGAAAGACCCAGCCGCTGTTCTCCAATGCCCGATCGATCCGCAACGCGCTGGACCGGATCCGCCTGCGCCAGGCCAACCGGCTCGTCGGCCGGCTTGATCGGGTGCTGACCAGCGACGAGGTTATGTCGATCGAAGCCCCAGATGTGCTTGCGAGCCGGGTTTTTTCCGAAGGGGCCCGCGTGCCGGGGAAGGTTGCATGAACATGACACTGTCGCCGGTCGACATTCGGCCTGGTCGGGTCGACGGGCTGGTCGCGCGCGCCGGCGTCCTGATCTTCGATGTCGACGGCACCCTGGCCGAGACCGAGGAGGTGCACAGGCAGGCATTCAATGATGCCTTTGTGCGGGCCGGCATCGACTGGCGCTGGGGCCGAACCATCTACAAGGAATTGCTGCGCACTGCGGGCGGCAAGGAACGCATGCGCGCCTTCGATCGCATGCGCGGAACCGCCCCGATGCTGTCCGATTCCGACATCGCCGAACTGCACCGCATCAAGACTGAACGCTATGTCGAACTGATCGCCAATGGCGACTGTCCGCTGCGTCCGGGCGTGCAGGCGCTGCTGGCGGCGGCGAAAGCGCGCAAGCAGCGGCTAGCCATCGCGACGACGACGTCGCGCGCCAATGTCGAAGCGCTGCTTTCGGTTGCTTTGGGCGGGAACTGGGCCGAAAGCTTCGATGCGATCGTGGCCGGCGAGGATGCGCCCAACAAGAAACCGGCGCCGGATGCGTATCACGAGGTGCTGGCGAGGCTGCGAGTATCCGCCTCGGACTGCCTCGCCATCGAGGACTCTCGCAACGGCCTTGTCGCGGCGTCGATCGCCGGCATTCCCGTCATCATCACCCGCAGCGTCTATTTCCATGACGAGGATTTTTCAGGGGCGCTGCTGGTCGTCGACGATCTTACACGACTAGGCGGCGGCTGAATTCGACCGCACAAGCGTCCGCTTGTCCGCACTGCATCAATCAGCACGGTTGACCGGATCGTTAAGGCTACATAACGTCAACCAAAATTGACGGATGGTCAAGCCGTTCGAGTCGGAGCGGGGTACATGTCGGCCGCTTTCCCATTTTCAGCCATCGTCGGCCAGGACGAGATGAAGCTGGCGCTGATGATTGCGGCCGTCGATCCCAAGGTCGGCGGCGTCCTCGCCTTTGGCGATCGTGGCTCCGGAAAATCCACCGCCGTGCGCGCGCTCGCCGCGCTGTTGCCGGCGATGCGCGCGGTGGCGGGCTGCCGCTATCAATGCGATCCCGATGACGCCGCCGCGCATTGCGGCGCTTGCCGCGAACGGGCGCGCAAGGGAAAGCTGAAGTCGGTGTCAGTCCCGGTGCCGGTCGTCGATCTGCCGCTCGGCGCGACCGAGGATCGCGTGGTCGGTGCGCTCGACCTCGAGCGCGCGCTGGCGCATGGCGAAAAGACGTTCGAGCCCGGATTGCTGGCGCGGGCCAATCGCGGCTTCCTCTACATCGACGAGGTGAACCTGCTGGAGGATCATCTGGTCGATCTGCTGCTTGACGTCGCGGCGTCGGGCGAAAACGTCGTCGAGCGCGACGGTCTCAGCATCCGGCATCCTGCGCGAATCGTGCTGGTCGGCACCGGCAATCCGGAAGAGGGCGAGTTGCGGCCGCAACTCCTCGACCGTTTCGGCCTCTCGGTCGAAGTGAAGACGCCGTCGGACCTGCCGACCCGCATCGAAGTCATCAAGCGGCGGGATGCGTTCGAAAACGATCCGTCCGGCTTCATCGCGGGCTGGGCCAAGGAAGAAGCAAAATCCCGCAAGAAGATCCTGGCGGCGCGCGGCCGGCTCGATGCGATCGAGGTTCCGGACGCCATGCTCGCCAGCGCGGCGGAACTCTGCATGGCGCTCGGCACGGATGGATTGCGCGGTGAGCTGACCTTGATGCGGGCGGCGCGCGCGGTAGCGGCGATCGAAGGTGCAAAATCGGTGGCGCTCGATCACCTCAAGCGCGTGGCGCCGGCATCGTTGCGCCATCGGCTTCGCCGCAATCCGCTCGACGATTCCGGATCGAGCGTCCGGGTCGAACGCGCGCTCGCCGAGCGCTTTGCCGCATGAGCGCGGCGGCGAACTGGTCGGATGCCATGGCCGCCGCGACGCTCTTCGCCGTCGATCCGATCGGCACCGGCGGGATCTGCGTTCGCGCCGGGGCCGGCCCGGTTCGCGACGCATGGCTGCAGGGCGTCCAGGAACTCTTTCCAGCGCCGCCAAAATTTCGAAAGCTGCCGCCTGCGATTGCGGATGGACGCCTGCTCGGCGGCATCGATCTGGCCGCGACGCTGCGGGCCAGGCGGCCGATGGTCGAGCGCGGGTTGCTGGCAGAAATCGACGGCGGCGTTTTGCTCGCCGTGATGGCCGAGCGGCTGTCGGCCGGAACGGTCGCGCATCTCAATGCGGTCCTGGACGCCCGCGAAATCGTGGTTGAGCGGGACGGCCTGTCGCAACGGCTCGCTGCCTGCTTTGGTCTGATCGCCCTCGACGAAGGGCTCGATGACGAGCGGGCCCCCGCATCCTTGTGCGATCGCCTGGCGTTTGATGTCGATCTCCGGGCGGTATCGCGCGTCGATGCCGCGGATTTCGTTGTCGACCGTGAACCGATCGCCGCGGCACGCGTCAGGCTCGCGCGGGTGACGTTCGCGCCGGAAGTCGTCGAAGCGCTGTGTCACACGGCCATCGCACTGGGCATCGGCTCGTTGCGTGCCCCGATGCTGGCGCTCCGCGCGGCCCGGGCGGCGGCGGCGCTCGATGGTTCGCAGGCCGTGCAGCGCGGCCAGGTGGAACTGGCCGCGCGGCTGGTGCTCGCGCCGCGCGCCATGGCGTTGCCGGCGGCGCCGGAGCCGGAACCCGAACCGCCGCCGCCGGCCGAAGACAGCGCGACCAAGGACGAGCGCCTTGAAGAAGCCCAACTCGACGACGTCGTTCTCGCGGCGGCGCAGGCTGCGATTCCACCGGATCTCTTGAAGCGCCTGCAACAGGGTGAGTCGCGTCCGGCCCGGCAGGCCAGCGACGGCAAACAGGGCAATTCCCGATTGGCCGCACGCCGGGGCCGGCCGATCGGCATGCGTCGCGGCGAGATCGGCTCAGGCGCGCGATTGAACGTCCTGGAGACGCTGCGGGCCGCCGCCCCCTGGCAGAAATTGCGCCGCTCCCAGGACAAGGCGTCGGTTGGAAACGAAGCGCGCCTGCTGATCCGCAAGGATGATTTCCGGATCACGCGGTTCAGGCAACGGAGCGCCACATCGACCATCTTCGTGGTCGATGCGTCCGGCTCCTCGGCCCTGCAGCGATTGGCCGAAGTCAAGGGCGCGGTGGAATTGTTGCTGGCCGATTGCTATGTGCGGCGGGATGAAGTTGCGCTGATCGCCTTCCGCGGCGAAAAATCCGAGTTGATCCTGCCGCCGACGCGCTCGCTGGCCCGCGCCAAGCGCAGCCTGGCCGCGCTGCCCGGCGGCGGCGGGACGCCATTGTCGGCGGCGATCATCTCGGCGACGACGCTGGCGCTCGCGGTCCGCGGCAAGGGCCAGTCGCCCACCGTGGTGCTGATGACCGACGGGCGGGCCAATGTCAGCCGCGACGGCAGCGCCGGGCGCGCCGCCGCCGAGGCCGAAGCGCGCGATGCCGCAAGGCAATTGCGCATCACCGGTATTCCTGTTGTCGTCATCGATACGTCGGCGCGGCCGCAGCCGCAGGCCGAAAGGATCGCTGCCGAAATGCACGCGCGCTACGTTGCGCTGCCCTATGCCGATGCATCGCGCCTGTCGCGCGCCGTGCAGGCCAGCATCCACGCGGGCTGATCAATGATGCCCCACCACCGCCGCCACGGCCGAGGGATCCACCGGCCACCTGTAAGGAACGAAAAACCGTCATCCTGCGTTCCCAAAGTCCGTTGACAAGCTAACTTGTCGCTCGATTTTCCTGATAACCTGACGACGGCGTCGGCTGGCGACGAAAGCCGGCCGCGCCAGTAGCGTGAAAGGCCTGGCGCATGCAGCACATTTCCACCATCGAGAACGCCAGCGGCAGCCTGGCGCGGGAGCCTGCGATGCCGCCGCCGCTCCTGGGTCGGCGCACCGAACTGGTCGACGGGCAAGCCGGCCGGATTGTACTTTACGGTGAGGAGCCCCCATCATCCGGTGTCGTGTCCGTGCCGTTGCTGCTGGTGCACAGCGTCAACGCGGCCGCTACCGCCTATGAGATGAAGCCGCTGTTCGAGCATTACCAGGGCCGCCGCTCCGTGTATGCGCTGGATCTTCCCGGCTTCGGCCTGTCCGATCGCAGCGACCGGAAATATACCCCGCGGATCATGACCGACGCGATCCATGCCGCGGTCCGCGAGATAAGATCGCGACACGGCGAGATCGCCATCGATATCGTCGCATTGTCGCTCGGTTGCGAGTTTGCCGCGCGCGCGGCGGGCGAAACGCCGAACGCCTATCGCACCGTCGCGCTGATCAGCCCCACCGGCTTCGATCGACGTTCGGCCCGCGCGGCGCAGGCTCCCGGCCGTGCCGGCACGCGGGCGATGCCCTGGTTGCATGGATTGCTGAGCGTTCCCTTGTGGAAGCGCGGTCTGTTCTCGGCTCTCACCTCCCGCGCCAGCATACGCTTCTTCCTGCAGAAGACCTGGGGCGCCAAGCAGATCGACGAGGGCTTGCTTGCGTACGACTACATCGCAACGCATCAGCCTGGCGCGGAGAACGCGCCATACTATTTCGTCTCCGGTTATCTGTTCAGCACCGATGCCATCGACGTCTATCGAAGCCTGCCGATGAAGGTCTGGATGACGCACGGCGTTCGCGGCGATTTCGTCGACTACGAGCAAAAGCGGCTCGTGGAGCATCTGCCGAACTGGCGCGTCGACGTGTTCCAGACCGGCGCCATGCCGCATTTCGAGCAACCTGCGGAGTTCATCCGGCTATATGAGACATTCCTGAGCAGCTCAGCGCAGGCTTGACGGCGTCGCGCGGGCTGCGCAGCCTGACATTCCGCGCGCAGGTTCCTTCGGATGACGTCCCGATGGCTACAAGACTGTCCTGGAGTGTCGATGGCCTCGATTGGCCGAACCGCGACGCCAGCCGCTTCGTCGAGGCGGCCGGCTATCGCTGGCACGTCCAGGTGATGGGCGCCGGGCCGGTCGCGCTGCTGGCCCATGGCACCGGTGCTGCGACCCATTCGTGGCGGGCGCTGATGCCGCTGCTGTCCAACCGCTTCACGGTCGTCGCGCCCGATCTGCCGGGACACGGCTTTACAGAATCTCCACCGGGGCACCGGCTGTCGCTCGGCGGCATGGCGCAGGATGTCGCGGCGCTCTGCCGAACGCTCGGCATCACGCCGCAGCTTGCGATCGGTCATTCCGCCGGCGCCGCCATCCTGACGCGGATGGCGATTGATCGCGGCATCGAACCAAAGCTGATCGTCAGTTTGAACGGGGCGTTCCTGCCGTTTGGCGGCGCGGCGGCGGTCGTGCTGTCGCCACTCGCCAAGCTGCTCGCGTTCAATCCGGTCGTGCCATGGATTTTCGCCCGGCGCGGGGGCGATCCGGCGGCGGTGCGCCGGCTGATCGCGGGCACGGGGTCTGCGATCGATGCCGAGGGTGAGCGCTATTACGGGAAACTGGTCGCAAGCCCCGCCCATGTCGCTGCCGCGCTGCAGATGATGGCGAATTGGGACCTGCGGCCGCTGGTGCGCGACCTGCCACGGCTGCAAGCCGATCTGGTGTTGGTCGCCACTTCCAACGACCGCGCCATCCCGCCCGACGTCGCGCGTCGCGTGCGCGAGATGTTGCCCAGCGCGCGACTGGAAATGCTCGCCGGTCATGGTCATCTCGCGCATGAGGAAGCACCAGAGAAGATTGCGGAAATCATCGTTCGCCAAGCTTTGCGCAGCGGGGTTGATTGCATCGCAGCGTGAAATGTCAATTTAGATTGACATTTTTTCTGGCGATTTCGTCAATTGTGATTTACGTTTCCGCCATGCTCGACCCGTCGTCCCGCATGGTTGCGCGGCCATTCCGCGCCGGTCCGCGTCCGCATGCCGTGGTGATCGGCAGCGGCTTCGGCGGCTTGGCCGCGGCGGTGCGGCTCGGCGCCAAGGGCTATCGTGTCACGGTGCTGGAAAGGCTCGATGCGCCGGGCGGCCGGGCCTATGTGCATCGCCAGGACGGTTTCACGTTCGACGCCGGTCCGACCATCATCACCGCGCCGTTCCTGTTCGAAGAGCTTTGGCAATTATGCGGCCGCCGTCTGTCCGACGACGTGACGCTGACGCCGGTGACACCGTTCTACCGCATTCGCTTCGACGATGGTGCGATCTTCGATTGCTCCGGCGACGCGGCGGCGATGCGCAGCGAGATCGCCCGCTTCTCGCCCGATGATGTCGACGGCTACGAACGCTTCCTGAAGGCGAGCGAGGCCATCTTCAAGGTCGGTTTTGAAGAGCTCGGCGACGTGCCCTTTGACCGCCTGTCCGACATGGTGCGGATCGTGCCGGCGATGCTTCGCCTCAAGAGCTATCGCACCGTCTACGATTTTGTGGCGTCGTTTGTGCGCGACGAACGGTTGCGGGTGGTGCTGAGCTTTCACCCGCTGCTGATCGGCGGCAATCCGTTCGCGACAACCTCGATCTACTGCCTGATCGCCTTTCTCGAACGGCGCTGGGGCGTCCATTTTGCGATGGGCGGCACCGGCAAGCTGGTTCAGGGTCTTGTCGGTCTCATCGAGGGGCAGGGCGGTTCAGTTCGTTGCGGGTCGGAGGTCGCCGAGATCCTGACGCGCCGGGGCGTTGCGACCGGGGTGAGGCTCGCGACCGGCGAAGTCGTTGCGGCCGACATCGTGGTCTCGAATGCCGATTCCGCCTGGACCTACAAGAAGCTGCTGCCGGGAATCAACCGCAAGCGCTGGACCGACCGGCGCATCGATCGCGCGCGCTATTCGATGAGCCTGTTCGTCTGGTATTTCGGCACGCGCCGCCGCTATGCGGACGTCGCGCACCACACCATCCTGCTCGGCCCGCGCTATCGTGGCTTGCTCGACGACATCTTTGAACGCAAGGTGCTGGCGGAGGATTTCAGCCTTTATCTGCACCGGCCGACGGCAACCGATCCATCGCTGGCGCCGGCCGGATGCGACGCCTTCTACGTGCTGTCGCCGGTTCCGCATCTCGCGAGCGGGGTCGATTGGTCCACCGAGGCGGAGCGCTATCGAGGCCGGATCGAGCAGGCACTCAGCCGGACGATACTGCCGAACCTCGGCAGCGAGGTCGTCACCTCGCGAATCCTCAACCCGCAGGATTTCCAGGATCGCCTGCTGTCCTATCGCGGCGCCGCCTTCGGGCTCGAACCGGTGCTGACCCAGAGCGCCTGGTTCCGGCCGCATAACCGCAGCGAGGAGGTCGGGCGGCTGTTCCTCGTCGGTGCGGGGACGCATCCCGGTGCGGGCCTGCCCGGCGTCCTGTCGTCGGCGCGCGTGCTCGATGACATCGTGCCCGATGCGCAATCCCTGGAGACATCCGCGTGAGTGCATCCGATATCGCGGCCTGCAGGGCGTTGTTGCGCGGCGGATCGCGAACGTTCTTTGCGGCTTCGCTGGTGCTGCCGCGCGCGGTGAGCGATCCCGCGACGGCGCTGTATGCCTTTTGTCGTCTCGCCGACGACGCGGTCGATCTCGACGGTGGCCGGCTGGACGCGGTCGATCGTCTCACCGATCGGCTCGCGCGCGCCTATCGGGGCCAGCCGCTGACGTTGCCGGCCGACCGCGCCTTCGCCGATGTGGTCGCGCGCTTCGCCATTCCCCGCGCCCTGCCGGAGGCCTTGCTCGAGGGATTGCGGTGGGATGCCGAAGGCCGGCGCTACGAGACGTTGGACGACCTGCTCGGCTATGCGGTGCGGGTGGCAGGTACGGTCGGCGCGATGATGGCGCTGCTGATGCACTGTCGCGAGCCCGCGGTCGTCGCACGCGCCTGCGATCTCGGCATCGCGATGCAACTCACCAATATCGCCCGCGACGTCGGCGAGGACGCGCGCGCCGGCCGCCTCTATTTGCCGGTGCGCTGGATGCGCGAAGCGGGATTGGATCCGCAAGCATGGCTGGCCGCGCCGCGGCACGACACGCGCGTCGCCGAGGTGATCGAACGCCTGCTTGCCGTCGCCGACACCTTCTACCATCGGTCAATTCCCGGCATCGCCGCGCTGCCGGTCCGCTGCCGCCCCGGCATCCACGCCGCGCGTCTCATCTACGCGGAAATCGGCCGCGAGGTCGAACGCCGCGGCCTCGATCCGGTCTCGCAGCGCGCCGTGGTGGCCTCGTCGCGCAAGCTGCGCCTGCTGGCGGATGCCTTCTTCAGCGCGTTGCGTGCGCCCGGGTCCGTTGCAGACGGTGTGGAGCCTGCGGCCGGCTTCCTGGTCGATGCGGTTGCCGCCACGGCCGTCGTCAAACGGCGGGGCAAGACCGCGATCGATCGGGCGGTCTGGGTGCTCGACCTGTTCGAGCGACTGGAGCGACGAGACCAGCTGCTGCGAGGTGGCACCGCGCGATGAGCGAGATGGGCGGGATCATCGAACTCGGCGTGGTTGCCCTGTTCGCGCTCGGCTGGCTGGTGCTGGAGTGGCAGGGGCGCCGGCTCGATCGCAAGCGGGCGGAGCGCAAGGCGGCCGAGGGCGGCAACGACGGCCGCTAGCTCACCATCGCGGCATCCTGAACGGCAGCATCGCCTGCACGACCGGCCTGCGAAAACGATCGAGCGACAGGCTTTCGTGCATGATGTCGGCCGGCTCGCCGAACAGTGTCGCGGACAATTGCGAGCGCGCATAGAACGGCGCGTCTTCGAGCGTTCGCTGAACGCCGACCGCCTGCCGCGCATCGGCTCGCGCCGTCCGCGAAATGCGCCAGCCGGTGGATGGCAGTTCGCAGGAATACAGCGGCGCGAGGTGCTCGACGGCGCCGCTGCGATCGAAGCGCAGTGACAGTGCGACATCGTCGCCGCTGCGCGCCGACGTATCGTAACTGACGACAGTCCCCGCGCGCGTTGCGGCGCGTGACCAATGCCAGCCCGAAAAATCGCGTTCAAGCGGCGTGTCGCCATGATTGATGTCGAAATAGCCGTCGCCGAGCCAATGCATCGCCGGCTGCTGAAAATCGACATGGACGCGCGCGCACGGCGCGATGGGTCGCCAGCGGTGGCGTCCGGCGGCGTCGAGCGCAAACGTCTCGCGCGTCAGCGCCGAAGGATAGAGCCGCACCGTCCCTCGAAGCCGCGACGGCAGTGGATTGGTGACTTCGTCGATGCGGAACGTCAGCACGCCGGCGTCCCATTCGACGGAACTCGGTCCGATGGCGAAGCGGTTTTCGCTGCGCCGGATCACGCTTCGCCGGCGCTCGGTCATCGCCCAGCGTTTGCCGCGATCGCCATAGAGCGCGACGTTCAGCGCGCAGTGATTTTGTGGATCAGCGCGCCCGAACCGCCGGGCAAAAGCATAATAGGGCGAGAACACGCTGCCGACGAACGCGATCAGCGTGATGCCGCACCTGCCGTCGTCGCTCAGCGCGTCGACGTACCACCACGCATAGCCGTCGTTCGCGACGGTGCGATTGAAACGAGGTCCTCGATCAGGCTCTCCGCCGCCATCCGTCCCGACAGCGCCGCCATCGGCACGCCCGGTCCCGGATGGGTGCTGCCGCCCGCCAGATACAGACCGGGAAGCTTGGTCCGCGCTCCCGGCCGCTGGAATGAGGCCATCCAGCCGTGGGAGCTGCGGCCGTACAGCGCACCGCCCGTGCCCGGAAACATCCGGTTGAAGTCCGTCGGCGTCGTGACTTCCGTCAGTTCCGGAGTTGTGCTGATCTCGAGGCCGCATCGTTGCAACATTCCAAAGGTGCGTCTGGCGCATTCGCTGATCTCCGCTGGCTCGAAACGATGGCGGTCGCCGATCGCCGGTGCGTTGGCGAGGATGAACAGGCGCTCGGGTTCCTCCGGCGCGACACCCTCGCCGCGGTCCTGCGCGCAGACATAGACGGTCGGCTCGTCGGGCATCCGGCGGCGGCCGAAGATGCTGTCGAATTCGCGCGCGTAGTCGGGCGAGAAGAACACGGAATGACGGAGCAGGGGAAAGCCGTCCGGCTTTGCGACGCAACTCCATGTCATCGCCGAGAGGGAACGCGCCTTGTCGGGAACGGGCGCTACGATTCGTGCCGTGTCGCGGCCGAACAGTCCGAGCGCAAGTGCTGCGACGTCGGCCGTCGCCACCACGGCGTCGGCCTCGATGCGTTCACCGTTGCCGAGGCGTACGCCGGCCACATGTCCCGCCTCGACGTCGATGCCGGACACTTCGAGGCCGTAGTGGAAGCGGACGCCGCGCCGCATTGCAAGTTGCGACAGCGCCGCCGCGAGCCGGTGCATGCCGCCGCCGACCAGCCAGACGCCGGCGCTTTCGACATGCGCGACCAGCATCAACGTGGCCGGCGCATCGAATGGCGATGAACCGCAATAGGTGGCGTAGCGGCCGAACAATTGCTGCAGGCGGGCATCCTTGAAATAGCCGCCGAGCGCCTTCCAGAGGGTCTGGAACGGCTTGATCGCGGTCAGGTCGCGAAAGCCGGAGCTTCGCAGCAACGCCGTCATGCTCGGTGCCGGCGCGCCGATGAAAGGGTTCTTCAAGACATCGAAGATCTTCTTTGCATCGGCGCTGAAGGACCTGAAACCTTCGGCATCGGCCCGTCCGGCGAAGCCGGCGATGGCATCGGTCGTGCGTTCCCGATCAGCGAGCAGATCGAGCCGGCTGCCGTCGGTCCAGGCATGACGTGCCAACACGTTCAGGGGCTGAAGCACGATGTGGTCTTCGAGCCGTTCGCCGAGCAGATCGAGCAGTTCGTCGAACACCCATCGCATGGTGAACACGGTCGGACCGGAATCGATCAACTGCCCGCCGCGTTTCACCTGGCGCATCTTACCGCCCGGCCGCTCCGATCGTTCGACGACGGTGACGTCGACACCATGCGCCGCCAGTGTCAGCGCGGCGCTCAATCCGGCCACGCCAGCGCCGACCACGACCACCTGGCGGCTGTTCATGGCGTCCTCGCAACAACAATCCGCTTGCAGTCCGGCAATATCTGTCTATTCTAATTTACATGTCAACTGTCAATAAAACATGACAGTTTGGAGGCGACGGGGATTGGGAGGCTGGCCATGGATGTTGCTACCCGGATCGAAAGTGCTCTCACTCACGCGGTCGGACTCGCCGAGCAGCCGGGATGTCCGCCCCGCCTCGCGGCGGCGATGAGAGCCGCGGTATTTCCCAAAGGCGCGCGCGTCCGTCCGCGATTGTGCCACGCCGTGGCGAGTGCGTGCGGCGATGACGAACCGGGCGCAACCGATGCGGCAGGGGCCGCCATTGAACTGCTGCACTGCGCCTCGCTCGTGCATGACGATCTGCCTTGTTTCGACAATGCCGAATTGCGCCGCGGCCGCCCGTCGGTTCACGCCGCCTTCGGCGAGCCGCTGGCGGTGCTTGCCGGCGACGCGCTGATCGTGCTGGCGTTTCAGTCGATGGCGCGCGCGTCGTGTTCGCCGGGGCGAATGGTGCGGCTGATCTCGACCGTAGGGGCCGCCGTCGGCGTGCCACATGGCATTGTCGCGGGTCAGGCCTGGGAATGCGAGTGCGAGATCGATCTTTCGCATTATCACCGCTCCAAGACCGGCGCGCTGTTCGCGGCGGCGACGATCTGCGGCGCCGCCGCGGCGGGCGTCGAACATCCGGAAGCGTGGCGCCAGCTCGGCGAGAAGATCGGCGAAGCGTATCAGGTCGCCGACGACATCAGGGATGCCGCGAGCGACGAGGAGGAGGCCGGCAAGCCGGTCGGCAAGGACGCCGCGCTCGGCCGTCCCAGCGCGGTGCTGCGCTATGGCATCGCTGGCGCGATTTCGCACCTGCACGAACTCGTCGCCGATGGCATTCGCGCCATGCCGCCCTGTGCCAATGCCCGCGAGCTACGCGCCTTGATGGAGCAGGAAGCCAGGCGCCTGGTGCCGAAACGTCTCGCGCAATTCGCCGCCTGAGCCGGGCCGAGGCCGGACATGGCCGTCACCGATCGCATGGACGTGCATCAGTCACTCGGTGATCGCTGGCGCGGACTTCGCGATTCATTGCTGTGCAGCAGGCGTTTTCAGCGCTGGGCGGCGGCATTTCCGTTGACGCGGCCGATCGCCCGCCGCCGTGCGCGCGACCTGTTCGACCTCTGCGCCGGCTTCGTCTATTCGCAGGTCCTGGTCGGCTGTGTGAGGCTCGATCTGTTCGCGCGATTGCGCGCGGGCCCGCTGCCGGTTGCGGCGCTGGCGGAGCGTGCCTCGATCCCGATCGAAGCGATGGCGACGCTGCTCGAAGCGGCGGCTGCGCTCGGTCTGCTGGAGCGGCGCGGCGACGGGCGATATGGCCTCGGCCAACTCGGCGCCGCGATGCTTGGCAATCCGGGCATCGCAGCGATGGTCGAGCACCACGCCGCGCTCTATGCTGATCTTGCCGATCCCGTCGCGCTGCTGCGCGGAGAGGTCGGTAATCGCAGGCTTGCGCGCTACTGGCCCTATGCCGGCGAGACTGCCGCATCCGGCCTGACGCGGGAAGATGTGTCGCCCTACACCGCGCTGATGTCCGCCTCGCAGCCGATGGTCGCCGAGATGGTGCTGGGCGCCTATTCGTTTGCGCGGCACCGCTGCCTGCTCGACGTCGGCGGCGGTGACGGCAGCTTTCTCGCGGCGGTCGCCAGGCAGGCGCCTGGTCTGGAGCTGCGGCTGTTCGACTTGCCGGGCGTGGCGGCGATTGCGCGGGAAAAGTTCGAACGCGAAGGGCTCGGCCGTCGAGCTCTGGTCGCGGAAGGAAATTTCCTGAGCGACGCTTTGCCAAAGGGGGCGGATGTCGTTTCCCTGATTCGCGTCGTCCACGACCATGACGATGAAGCGGTTTTGAATTTGTTCGCGCGTGTGCGCGAGGCGCTTCCGGAGCGCGGCGTCCTGGTGATCGGCGAACCGATGTCCGGCGCTTACGGCACCGATTCTGTCAGCGCCTATTTCAGTCTGTACCTCCATGCCATGGGCAGCGGTTGCCCGCGCAGCGTTGCTGCGCTGCAAAGCCTCTTGGAGCGATCGGGCTTCGCCGATGTCCGTCTGTGCAAAACACGTGTTCCGATGATCGCTAATCTAATCGTCGCGCGCGTTTGTCGAAATTGATGTGTAAATTTTTATTGACACAAATATAAGTCAGGATAACCTGACACTCTCGGGGGCAGCCCGCGGAGAATGGGCCGATGGACACGTTAGCCGTAGTGCTGGAAAAGCCAGGGCAGCTTTCGTTGCGTCAGCTTGCATTGGCGAGCGCTCCGGATAGCCATATCGCCGTCGATATCGAGTGGACAGCCATCAGCACGGGCACCGAGCGCTTGCTGTTCGAGGGCCGTATGCCTTCGTTTCCCGGCATGGGCTATCCGCTGGTGCCCGGCTATGAAGCCGTCGGTCGTGTTCGTTCGGGCGACGCGAATTCGGGTTTCCGCAAAGGCGAGCGCGTGTTCGTTCCGGGCGCCGCCGGCTGCTTCGGCGAAGTGCGCAGCCTGTTCGGCGCCGCCGCTTCGCATCTCGTCGTGACGGCGGACCGGGTCGTCGCGATCGACGACCGGCTCGGCGACCAGGGCGTTCTGCTGGCGCTCGCCGCCACCGCGTATCACGCCTTGCGCCTGATTGGGCCAGACAAACCGGAATGCATCGTCGGGCACGGCGTGCTCGGCCGGCTCATCGCCCGGTTGACCCTCGCTCTTGGCGGCAAGCCGCCGGTGGTCTGGGAGCGTGATGCCGATCGCGCCGGCGGCGCGCGCGGCTACGACGTCATCCATCCCGACGCCAACACGCGCCGCGATTACCGCGTAATCTGCGATGTCAGCGGTGACGCGTCGCTGCTCGATACCTTGATCGCCCATCTGGCGCCCGGCGGCGAGATCGTGCTCGCGGGATTCTACAGCGCGCCGCTGAGCTTCGTGTTTCCGCCCGCCTTCATGCGGGAGGCACGGATCCGCGTCGCCGCCGAGTGGCGTCATCAAGACCTCGTGGCGGTACGCGATCTCATCGACGCCGGAAAACTGTCGCTGGATGGACTGATCACCCATCGCGAGGCCGCCGGATCGGCGGCCGCCGCGTACCGCACGGCATTCGACGATCCGTCGTGTCTGAAAATGGTCCTGGACTGGAGTGCCTGCGCATGAACGCCCATCCCAACGTCAGCGCCATGACGGAAAATCTGCGCGCGGAAGCCGCGATCGAGCCGGATGCGCCGGTCACGACAGCGCCGACCAAGACCACGCAGATCATTGCGATCTACGGCAAGGGCGGCATCGGCAAGAGTTTTACACTTGCAAACCTGTCCTACATGATGGCGCAGCAGGGCAAGAAGGTGCTCCTGATCGGCTGCGATCCGAAGAGCGACACCACCTCGTTGCTGTTCGGCGGCCGCGCCTGCCCGACCATTCTGGAGACCTCATCCAGGAAGAAGCTCGCCGGCGAGGACGTCAAGATCGGCGATGTCTGCTTCAAGCGAGACGGCGTGTTCGCAATGGAGCTGGGCGGCCCCGAAGTCGGACGCGGCTGTGGCGGGCGGGGAATCATTCACGGGTTCGAACTGATCGAGAAACTCGGCTTCCACGATTGGGGTTTCGACTACGTACTGCTCGATTTTCTCGGCGACGTGGTCTGCGGCGGTTTTGGCCTGCCGATCGCGCGCGACATGTGCCAGAAAGTCATCATCGTCGGCTCCAACGATCTGCAATCGCTTTACGTCGCCAACAATGTCTGCTCGGCGGTGGAGTATTTCAGGAAACTCGGCGGCAATGTCGGTGTCGCCGGCATCGTCATCAACAAGGATGACGGCACCGGCGAGGCAAAGGCCTTTGCCGACGCGGTCGGCATTCCCGTGCTGTCGTCGATCCCGGCCGACGACGACATCCGCCGCAAGAGCGCGAGCTACCAGATCATCGGGCGGCCCGGTACGGCCTGGGCGCCGCTGTTCGAAAATCTCGCGGCCAACGTCGCCGCCGCGCCGCCGCAGCAGCCGCGCACGCTGACCCATGACGGGTTGCTCGCCCTGTTCAAGAGTTCGGACGTCGGCCGCGACGTCGTGCTGGAGCAGGCGACGCTGGAGGATATGTGCGGTCCGCAGGCGGCGGCAAAACCGTCGCTTGAAGTGATCTACGACAACGTCTGAGCGGCTTGACGCGATGAACGAGCATCTTCGCCCCGACAAGATCGAGAGAGCGGAAGACGCGCAGCCGGCGCTGATCCCCGGCGCGCAAGCTGCCATCGCGGCATCGGTGCAGGCCGGCGACGGCCTCGGCTGCCATGCCGGTGCGGCCGAGCTGAAGAAGGCGGCGCAGTCGGCCGGCAAGGGCGAGACCCTGGCGCGCTACGCCGCGGACTATCCCGTCGGACCGCATGATCAGCCGCAGAGCATGTGCCCGGCCTTCGGCTCATTGCGGGTGGGCCTGCGGATGCGCCGCACCGCGACCGTGCTGTCGGGCTCGGCCTGCTGCGTCTATGGCCTGACGTTTACGTCGCACTTCTATGGCGCCCGCCGCAGCGTCGGCTACGTGCCCTTCAATTCGGAGACGCTGGTCACCGGCAAGCTGTTCGAGGACATTCGCGAGGCGGTGTTCAAACTGGCCGATCCCGCGCAATACGACGCCGTCGTGGTGATCAATCTCTGCGTTCCCACCGCGTCCGGCGTGCCGCTGCAGATCCTGCCGAGGGAAATCAACGGCGTCCGGATCATCGGCATCGACGTTCCCGGATTTGGCGTGCCGACGCATGCGGAAGCCAAGGACGTGCTGGCCGCCGCAATGCTCAATTATGCGCGGCGCGAAGCCGAGCAGGGGCCGGTGCAGGCGCCGCGCGCGCCGCAAAGCGACAGGCCGACCGTTACGCTACTCGGCGAGATGTTCCCGGCCGATCCGGTCGGCATCGACATGTTGCTGGCGCCGTTGGGGCTGGCGGCGGGTCCGGTCGTGCCGACGCGGGAATGGCGCGAACTGTACGGCGCGCTGGACTGCGCGGCGGTCGCTGCGATCCACCCGTTCTACAAGGCATCGATCCGCGAATTCGAGGCGGCCGGCCGTTCGATCGTCGGCTCCGCCCCGGTCGGCTGCGACGGCACCGCGGCGTGGCTCGAATTGGTCGGCGCAGCCTGCGGGATCGCGCGTGAGACGGTCGATGCGGCGAAGAATGCCGTACTGCCCGCGATCAGGGGCGCGCTCGCCGCCAGGCCGATCAAGGGCCGCGTCACGCTCTCGGGCTACGAAGGCTCCGAGCTCCTGGTCGGACGTCTCCTGGTCGAGAGTGGCGCCGATCTGCGTTACGTCGGCACGGCCTGTCCGCGGACGCCCTGGTCGGATGCTGACCGCGAGTGGCTCGAGGCGAAGGGCGTGCAGGTGCAATACCGCGCATCGCTGGAGCAGGACCTTGCGGCGATGGAAGCGTTCTCGCCCGATCTCGCCATCGGCACCACGCCGGTGGTGCAGAAGGCCAAAGCGAAAGCCATTCCCGCGCTCTACTTCACCAATTTGATCTCGGCGCGGCCGCTGTTCGGCGTCGCCGGCGCCGGCTCGCTGGCGCAGGTCGTCAACGCAGCGATCGCCGGCAAGGCCCGCTTCGACACCATGCGCGAATTCTTCGAAGGCGTCGGCGAGGGCGATACCGCCGGCATCTGGCAGGGCACGCCCGTCGCCCGGCCGGAGTTCCGCGAGAAATTCCGCAAGGCCGCGGCGGCGCAGGCCAGGCAGCGCAAATCCGGGGAGATGGTGTGATGCTGGTCCTCGACCATGATCGCGCTGGCGGATATTGGGGCTCGGTCTACGCCTTCACGGCGATCAAGGGCCTGCAGGTGATCATCGACGGTCCGGTCGGTTGCGAAAATCTGCCGGTCACCTCCGTGCTGCACTACACCGACGCGCTGCCGCCGCACGAACTGCCGATCGTGGTGACCGGCCTGGCCGAGGAAGAACTCGGCCAAAAGGGAACCGAGCACGCGATGAAGCGTGCGCGCGCCGTGCTCGATCCGGACCTCCCGGCGGTCGTCGTCACCGGCTCGATCGCCGAGATGATCGGCGGCGGGGTGACGCCGGAGGGCAGCAACATCAAGCGCTTCCTGCCGCGCACGATCGACGAGGATCAATGGCAGAGCGCCGACCGGGCGATGTCCTGGCTGTGGAACGAATACGGCCTGCGCAAGATACCGGAGCGCAAGCCGCGCCCCGTCGGTGCCAGGCCGCGCGTCAACATCATCGGCCCGATGTATGGCACCTTCAACATGCCGTCCGATCTCGGCGAAATCCGCCGGCTGGTCGAAGGCATCGGCGCCGAGATCAACATGGTGTTTCCGCTCGGCAGCCATCTGGCCGACGTGGCGAAACTCGTCAACGCCGACGCCAATGTCTGCATGTACCGCGAGTTCGGGCGGCTGTTGTGCGAGACGCTTGAGCGGCCGTATCTGCAGGCGCCGATCGGCCTGCACTCGACCACCGCCTTTCTGCGCTCGCTCGGTGAGATTCTCGGTCTCGATCCCGAGCCGTTCATCGCGCGCGAGAAGCACACGACGATCAAGCCGCTGTGGGACTTGTGGCGCTCGGTGACGCAGGATTTCTTCGGCACCGCCAGTTTCGGCGTCGTCGCCAATGAGACCTACACCCGCGGCCTCCGCAATTTCCTGGAAACCGAGATGGGCCTGCCGTGCCACTTCGCGTTTTCGCGCACCGCCGGAACGAAGACGGACAATGACGCGATCCGCAAGGCGATCCACGAGCGGACGCCGCTGGTGCTGTTCGGCAGCTACAATGAGCGCATGTACGCCGCGGAAGCCGGCGGCCGCGCCATCTACATTCCCGCCTCATTCCCCGGCGCGGTGATCCGCCGCCACACCGGAACGCCGTTCATGGGTTACGCCGGCGCGACCTACGTCGTGCAGGAAGTCTGCAACGCGCTGTTCGATGCGCTGTTCAACATCCTTCCGCTGGCGACCAGCCTCGACAAGGTGGAAGCAACGCCCTCGCGCGTCCACCGCGAACTGGCCTGGGACGAGGACGCCCGGAGCGCGCTCGACCGCCTGATCGAGGACCAGCCGGTGTTGGTCCGGATCTCCGCCGCCAAGCGGCTGCGCGACGCCGCCGAGCGCGACGCGCGCAAGGCAGGGCAGCCCCGCGTGACGCTCGAGACGCTGGCCAGGACGCGGTCGGCGCTGCGCGAAGGACACGCCGCATGACGACGAGAGCCAGTCACTACCACGGAGGAGATGCCGATGTCGCTGTATGAACGCATTGATCGGGACGTCGCGATGAGATCCGGAGAGACGTTCGAGCATCACCTGATCTACGCCGTGTGTTTCGCGGCCGTCCTGCTGCCGGCGACGGTCCGCTGGCTTGGCCGGCACGGCGGCGACGCGACGGGGCGACGCCATTCCATACTCGGCGAAGCCAGGACCATGGCGTCGAACTGTGCGACGACGTCGTTCATGGGGATGTGACGGGGAAGAAGTGAAGGAATTCGTGCGGTTCGCCGCACGGGTGGCCATGCCGGCAACGGGATGGCATTCGACGCCGCCCGTGCTTCGGGCGGCATTCGGCCGTAAGGCCAACACAGGAGGTACCACACATGGTGGACGGACCAAATACGGGAGGCTCGCTGTCGGGGCTGACCGAAGCGGAAGCCAGGGAATTCCACAGCATCTTCATGACGAGCTTTGTGCTTTTCACGGTGATCGCGGTCATCGCGCACATTCTCGCCTGGATGTGGCGTCCATGGTTGCCGGGCCCCGGTGGGTATAAAGCGGCGATGGATGGAGCGATCCACTACGCCAGCATCGTTGGCTCCTGCCTGACCTAGCAAAGGAGAAAACTATGTGGCGCTTGTGGTTGTTGTTCGATCCGCGCAGGACGCTGGTCGCCCTGTTCACGTTCCTGTTCGCGCTGGCATTGGTGATTCATTTCATCCTGCTCAGCACGAACCGGTTCAACTGGCTGGAAGGCCCTCGTCCGGTGAAGGCGTCGTCGATTTCCGAGCCGGCGACCCCGCTCAAACCCGTCTAACGGGCTCGAGGCAAGACCGGGAAGCGGGCGAACTCGGACGACAGTTCCGGTTCGCCCGTTCCCAACTTCACGACACAAGGCCGCCTGATCGAAGCTGTCTCGACACGAGAGGCGCCCCAATACAAAGGCTGCATCGTCAGCACCGAGGAGTGACCGATGGCTATGCTCAGCTTTGAACGCAAATACCGCGTCCGCGGTGGAACGCTGATCGGCGGCGACCTGTTCGATTTCTGGGTCGGTCCGTTCTATGTCGGCTTCTTCGGCGTCACGACGATCTTTTTCACCTTCGTCGGCGTGGCGCTGATCCTCTATGCCGCCGCGCTGGGGCCGACCTGGAACATCTGGCAGATCAGCATCAACCCGCCCGATGCCAAATACGGCCTCGCTTTCGCGCCGCTGACCGAAGGCGGCTTCTGGCAGCTGATCACGGTCTGTGCGCTCGGCGCCTTCGGCTCCTGGGCGCTGCGCGAGGTCGAGATCTGCCGCAAGCTCGCGATCGGCTATCACGTGCCGGTGGCATTCGGCTTCGCGATCCTGGCCTACTTCACGCTGGTGGTGATCCGGCCGGTGCTGATGGGATCGTGGAGCTACGGCTTTCCCTACGGCATCATCACCCATCTCGATTGGGTGTCGAACACCGGCTACCAGTTCGGTAATTTTCACTACAATCCCGCGCACATGATCGCGATCACGTTCTTCTTCACGACGTGCCTTGCGCTGGCGCTGCACGGCTCCCTGATCCTGTCCTCGACCAACCCGGGGCGGGGCGAGGCGGTGAAATCGCCGGAGCACGAGAACACCATGTTCCGCGACCTGATCGGATATTCGATCGGCACGCTCGGCATTCACCGGCTCGGCTTGTTCATCGCGCTGGCAGCGGTGTTCTTCAGCGCCGTCTGCATGATCATCAGCGGACCCGTCTGGTTCCTGCCCGAAGGATCGCTGTGGTCGGAGTGGTGGGAATGGTGGCGCCGCGTTCCGGTCTGGTCGCCACAGTGATACGGGGAGATCGTCGTCATGGCCGAATATCAGAACATCTTCACGCAGGTCCAGGTTCGTAGCCCGCTTTATCCCGGCATACCTTTGCAGCCGGGGACATGGGTCCGCATCGGCAAGGGCGGATTCAACTATTGGCTCGGCAAGCTCGGTGACGCGCAGGTCGGACCGATCTATCTCGGTTTCCTCGGGCTGGCTTCGTTGATGTGCGGGTTCGTTGCGATCGAGATCATCGGTCTCAACATGCTGGCGTCGGTCAACTGGAGCCCGCTGGAGTTCGTCCGGCAGTTTCCGTGGCTGGCGCTGCAGCCGCCCGCGCCCCAGTACGGCCTGCAGATCTTTCCGCCGCTGACCGAAGGCGGCTGGTGGCTGATGGCGGGCTTCTTCCTCACCACGTCGATCCTGCTGTGGTGGGCGCGGACCTATCGCAGGGCGCGCGCGCTCGGTCTCGGCACGCATGTCTCCTGGGCCTTCGCGTCATCGATCTGGCTCTATCTGGTGCTCGGCTTCATCCGGCCGCTGTTCATGGGGAGCTGGAGCGAGGCGGTGCCGTTCGGCATCTTCCCGCATCTCGACTGGACCAACAACTTCTCGATCACCCACGGCAACCTGTTCTACAATCCGTTCCACATGCTCTCGATCGCGTTTCTGTATGGATCGGCGCTGTTGTTTGCGATGCACGGCGCGACCGTGCTGGCGATCAGCCGTTATGGCGGCGAGCGCGAGATCGAGCAGATCGTGGACCGCGGCACGGCGTTCGAGCGCGGCGCGCTGTTCTGGCGCTGGACCATGGGGTTCAACGCGACGGCCGAATCGATCCATCGCTGGGCCTGGTGGTTCGCGGTGCTTTGCCCCTTGACCGGCGGCATCGGCATCCTACTGTCGGGAACGGTGGTCGATAACTGGTTCGATTGGGGCGTGAAGCACGGCCTTGCGCCGCCCAGGTAGCTCGGAGTCTGGATGCTGGAAAGAACGGACGGAGCCGAATGCTCGCTGCGGCCGGCGCGCCTTCTGGAGGCGCTCCGGGAACGAACGGCGGATCTGCACAAGAAGGCCGAACGATCCGGGATCATCGCCGACATATTGCATGGCCGGGCCGACCGGGACGGCTACATCCTGATGATGCGAAACCTGCTGCCGGTCTATCAGGCACTGGAGCATGCGCTGCAGCGACTGGTCGCATCGCCAGTGATAGCGCCGATTGCACGCCCCGAACTCGCCCGTGCGAACGCCGTCGCAGCCGATCTGGCGGCGCTCGCGGCGGATTGGTCCACATGGCCGCTGCTGCCGGAAGCCGGCCGGTATGTCGATGCGATCGTGCGGGCGGCGGAGGGCGACGGCAGCCGTCTCATCGCCCATGCCTATGCGCGCTACCTCGGCGATCTCAGCGGCGGCCAGATCCTGAGGAAGCTGCTTGCCCGCTCGCTCGGCCTGCCGCCCGACACGCTGTCGTTCTACGTCTTTGCCGACATCGGCGATCTCGTCCAATTCAAGGACGAGTATCGCGCCGCCATCGACCGGGCCGGCGATGAGGTGGTGGATACAGACGCGGTGGTCGAAGAAGGCGCGCGGGCTTTCGAATTGAACATCGCACTGTCAACGGCGCTTCAGGCCGCGGCGGCCCGGCGTGGTTAGAGCGTTTCCGAGCGAAGTGGATACCGGTTCGCGTGAAGAAAAGCGTCAGAACAAGAATCGTTAGGCCCGGTTCTGATTCAATCAGGACCGGGCTCTAGCCGTCGGATCGCGAGGTGTGCCAGACCAGATGTTCGAGGATATCGAGCGTGCGTCTGGTCGAACTGCGAATGCTGTCGAGCATTTCGGGCATCCGGCTGATTTCGGCTCCATGCGTCACTTCGAGCGCCGCCAGCTGGGCGTTTTCGACGGCAGATGCCGCGAGTTCCTGGAACAGAACGCTGGCGCTGCTGTCGAGCCGCAGGCTCGGCCGGCGACCGCCCTCGATGTCTTCCTGGAAACGGGCTCGCGCCGTCTCGGCCGCCTTGCGGTCGCTGAGGTCGGAGAAGATCAGGACGAAACCGAGCACGCGGTCGTTCGGCCCGGTCACCGGATCGGCCCGCACCATCAGCGAGCGCGGTGGAGCACCCTTGCTGTCGATCTGCACTTCGCCGCGCCAGCTGCGCTTGTTGCCGAGCAGATAATCCAGGTTGGCGCGGAACTCCGCCGGTGCCGAGAAATAGCTGCCGAGGTCGCGCAAGTGGGGCAAATGCGGATGCGACGCCCGCAACTGCTGCTCGAACGCCTCGTTGAGCAGCAGGATGCGACCCTCGACATCGGCGATGATGACGGGCTGCTCGGAGCGCGTGACCTGGCGGCTGATCGTCTCCAGCTGGTCCTGCGCGATGACCATGCGCACCGAGCGGAATTGCAGCGCGACGTCGGCGACGGTCTCGCCGATCATCCGTGCCGAGGAGATTTCGGCGAGCGACCAGGCGTCGGACTTGCCTTCCACCAGCTGATGCCACTGCGCGAAAGAACGGCGCGGCGACAGGTCGGAAGGATCGTCGCCGATGATGACCGCCTTCAGCGGATCGCCGCCCCAGGTCACCGTCGTGATGCGCTCGGGACGGAACCAGATCAGATATTCGCTCGGACTGGCTGACAGCGGCGCCGCGATCACGCCGCTGGCGACGGAGCGGAGGTCCATGAACGCGGGCTCGTCGATGGTGAGCGAAGCCGTGATGAAGTTCTCGAGGCCCGGCGTCGCGCGTTCCTTCCGCTTGCGGTCGATCCAGGCCCCGATCTCGCGAATGCGCTGGGTTCCCGGCACGTCGCCGGTGGTGGTGACCTGGCCTTCGAACAGCAGCGCCGCACCGGAGGCGCCGAGCGGCTGCAGCAGCGACTGTGCGCCATCGAACAAAGCGGTCTGCCAGTCGCCGTCGCGCGAAACCGCCTCGATCAACCGTTGCTCCAGCCGGCGCACCACGAGCTCGGACTGGCTTTGCGCGAAACTCTCCAGGGCGGCAATGCGGATCGCGCAGGCTTCGGCCAGGGCTTCGCAGACCGCGCGCATGTCGAACGGAATGAAGCGCGGCTCGTAGTGGTGACAGGCGATCAACCCCCAGAGGCGGTTGCACACCATCAGCGAACAGACGAGCGTGGCGCCGACACCCATGTTCTGCAGGTATTTCTGGTGGATCGGCGACATGCTGCGAAGGCAGCTCAGCGACATGTCGAGGTCGCGGCCGTTCAGCGGCGACAGGCGCGGCTGCATCGGGATCGGCGTATAGTTGACGTCGACCAGCAGGCGCACGCGGTTGCGCTCATAGAGCCGCCGGGCGATCTGCGGAATGTCGGAGGCGGGATAGCGGTTGCCGAGAAAAGCTTCAAGGTCCGGACGGCGCCGCTCGGAAAAGATCTCGCCATGGCCTTCATCGTCGAAGCGATAGACCATGACGCGATCGTAGCCGGTGATCTCCTTGAGGATGGCCGCGGTCTCGTCGCACAATCCGCGCAGCGACGTCGACGAGGTGATGCGGTGAAAGGCGCCATCGAGCGCGGGCGTCGGATTGGCCGAGGATCCCGCGGGTTCGAGTTCGATGATCAGGCCGCCATTCGACGGACGATGGATGGTGCAGTCGAACCGCCGTTGCGGGCTCCCCAGGCTGCAGCGAAGCGTCATCGGCTTCGAGTGCAGAGGACCGCCGAGATGCGGAAGGATCTGCAGCAGCAGATTGCCGTCCAGATCGGAAAGCGGCCGGCCGACGACCGGGTCGATCTTCAGGAATTCCGCGGCATTGGCGCTCGCCTGGATGATGACGTTATCGGGCTCCTGCACGACGAGCAGGGCGCCGTGCGGCTGGATCGACCCGGCGAGATGAATCTGCTCGCGCTCGCAATTCGCAAGCGTGGCCTGCCCGAAGGCCGGCGATGCAAGAGGGACAGAGGTCAACGAACCCCCCCTTATGTTTCCCCGATCGTATTGTCTTTGTCGTCAAGATTATACCGGTCAAGCTTGGCGTAAAGGCTTTGTCGACTCAAGCCGAGGATTTCCGCCGCCGTCGTCCGGTTCCCTTCGGCGAGTTGCAATGCAGCGCGAACGTAATGCTGCTCGACGACCTCGACCGTGCTCTTGACCAGTTTCCGCAGTGGCGTCTTGCCCACGGCTTCATTCATGGAAGCAAGCGCGGTCCTCAGGCTGTCGCTTTCGGGGCTTGGCGAAAGCCTGCGCGCCACGTTGCGCAACACCAGGATGACGCGCTTGTCGCTTCCCAGCTGATAGCCGGACGCGGAGATTTCGATTTCGGTCTCGGTGCCGAGTTCGCCCAGCGCGGTGGTCGACAGCAGCCGCACGGCGCCGTGGCGCTGGATGTTGGCGATCAGCACGTGGAGATCGGCACCGGGCCGGGACAGCCAGCGGCCGAGATTCTGTTCGACGATGGCGTCCGTGGAGCCGATTTCGACGAGTTCGGCGAATGCGCGGTTTGCTTTTTTGATGGCGCCGTCCTCATCGATGATCGCTACCGCGTCCGGGATGCGATCCAGCAGTCCGTCCAGATCGTCGGGCTCGGGCGTCGTCCCCCCGGGCGGCTTTCCAAGCGGAGTCATCTGCAGCAGGAACACCGGTGCGGACTCGTTCGTCATCAGCGAGCCGCGCAGGCTCCAGGGAACCGCCCCTTCGCCGAGATGAATCACGATGCCCGGCGACTTGCCCTGATCGCGCACGCGGCGCAACATGAGTTCCACCGGCTCGCGGTCCTTGGCGGCGATCTCTTGCAGGAAGTCGCGGCCGACCAGAGCGTCCTTGCGCCGGTTGGCACCTGCCAGCGCGGTTGCCGCGGTTCGGTTGGCTTCGACGATCCGGAAATCGGCGACCTTGGCCAAGAGCACCGCGTCGTTGGAATCTTCGATGACGACGCGATAACGCGTCTCGATTTCGCGCAGCTTCCAGTAGTCACGCTCGATGGTCTGTTGCGCGGAGATCAGCCGCGCCTGCAGTTCGGCGACCGCCTGCAGGTTCTTTCCGATCGCGAGCATGCCGGCGCGGCCGCCGAGCAGGACCGTGGTGAACTCCATCGGCACTTCGGCGCCGCTCGGGAATTTCTGCGTGATCTGGCGAAACGCGGAGATGCCGCTGCGCTTGGTGTCCTGCATCATGCGCTGGATCTTCTCGCCGGCCGGACCTACCACTTCCGACCATGGACGACCGAGCCAGCCGTCGACGTTCTCCGCGGACATGGAAGAAGACAGCGTCGCCTCGCGAATGACGCCTTCCATATCCAGAAGCAACGTCACGTCGGGTTGAGGCGTGTGGAACTCCGACATCAGCCTTTGCATCCAGGTTCGTGGTCGGTCACAGGATCGGCGGCCCGGACTGGGCACGCGCTATGTCACCCGCCTCAGGCTACCGCTAACGCATTGAGAACTAAGTCAATGTCTCGTTAGTCCACGCCGGGGATCGCAGTGTCAAGTCAAATTTACGCTGCAGCCGCTGCCAAGGTGGGCAGTAGTGAGCAGACGAGTAAAAAATAGGCAATCGCGTTTTTTTCACGTGACAATCAAGGTTGACAGTATTCTATGTTAGCTAACCATAACGCTTGTGAACGCAAGGGCGCGCCCAAAATGCCCTCGGGAGTGAAAAACGTGACAATGAAGAAGGCGATCCTCTTTTCGATGATGACGATCTCCGCCTTCGCGGCAGTTTCGCCGCGCGCCGGGCATGCCGCCGGCGAAGGAGCGGGCGGCGACGCGACAAAAGGCGAGCAGGTGTTCAAGCAATGCATGACCTGTCACCGGATCGGTCCCGACGCGAAGAACATGGTCGGGCCCGTCCTGACGGGCGTAATCGGACGACAGGCGGGTACGGCGCCGGGCTTCTCCTATTCCGACTTGAACAAGCATTCCGGAGAAAATGGCCTGGTCTGGAGCGAAGACCTGATCTTCCAGTATCTCCCCGACCCGAACGCGTTCCTGAAGAAGTTTCTCACCGACAAGGGCAAGGCCGATCTCGCGACCGGATCGACCAAGATGGCGTTCAAGCTGGCCAACGAGCAGCAGCGCAAGGACGTGATCGCCTACATCAAGACGTTCTCGCCTGACAAGAAATAGGCGGGCAGGATCTGGCGGATTCGTCAGCGCCAGCGTTGCCGGAGATCGGCGACGTTGGCGACGCCGGCCAACGCCAGGCAGGCCGTGTACCACGGCCACGCATATCCCGACAGCGACAGGCGCAAGGCGAGCAGCAGCAAGGCGCCGGCCAAGAGATTGGGCAGCAATTGCGCCGGCGGAATGCCGCGGCCGCGCGTGCGCCAGTACAGCGTGAATCCGACCAGTTCGAGAGCGACGATCGCGAGGATCAGGTCGACGGCGTGCACGCCGGAGAGAAAATCGATCATCGGGTCGCCGCCCGTCAACTTGCCCGCGCGAGCCCCGTCAGGTGCGCGATGTTCTTGAAGAAGATCCGGACATGCGACAGCGGCTTGGCGCGCACCAGCGCCTTGTTCATGTAGGCGTCCCAGGTCAGCTGCTGCACGTCGCGATCGCGGCAGATTGCGACGAAGCGTTCGCGGCGATTGTCGTTGCTGTACCAGTAGCGCTGCATCAGCCCGAGAATCCAGAACACGCCGCCATGCAACCGCATGAAGCGTTTTCGCGCGCGGCCGAGTTCGCGGGCATCCCCGGTCTGCAGAAACCGGCCGACTGCCTCGCCGACGATCCGTCCGCAGGCCATCGCATAGTAAATTCCCTCGCCCGACGCCGGCGCGACGACGCCGGCCGCATCGCCGGCGAGTACGACATCGCGCCCGTTGTCCCATCGCTTCAGCGGCTCGAGCGGGATCGGCGCGCCCTCCCGACGCAGCACCGCGGTCTGATCCAGCCCCAGCGCTTGCCGCAACTGCCCGACCGAGCCGCGTGGCGAGAATCCCTTGACGGCGCTGCCGGTGCCGATGCTGGTGGTCGGTCCGTGCGGAAAAATCCAGCTGTAGAAATCCGGTGAAAGGTTTCCCCGGTAGATCACGTCGCATCGCGCGCCGTCGAAAGACGCCTGGCCCTGTTCGGGTGAACGCACGATCTCGTGATAGGCGAAGACATAGCGGATCGTATCCGCGCCCGGCACGCACTGGCGGGCCACGGCTGATAGCGCGCCGTCGGCGCCGATGACGGCGCGGGCGCGGACCGTGGTGGTTTGCAGCGCGCCCTCCGCACCACGGGTCTCGAAACCCAGCAGCGCGACGCCGTCGTCATCCCGCGTGAGCTGCCGGAAGGTGCCGGTGCGCCTTTCCGCGCCGGCTTGCGCGGCGCGTTCGCGCAGCCATTCATCGAAGGCGTCGCGATCGACCATGCCGACAAAGCCGCCGTCGATCGGCATGTCGACCTGTTTGTCGGTCGGCGACACCATCCGCGCCGCCGAGATGCGGGCCACCAGCAGATGTTCCGGGATCTCGAATTCCGCGATCAGGCGCGGCGGAATGGCGCCGCCGCAGGGTTTGATCCGGCCCGCGCGGTCGAGCAGCAACACCTTGTAGCCCTGGCCTGCGAGGTCGTTCGCCGCGGTGGCGCCGGCAGGGCCGCCGCCGACGATGGCGACGTCGAACGTTGCGAGGTCCGTCATGGTCACGCTCCCTGATTGGCTGGCCAGGCGATCTCCGGCCGATTTTCTGAAAGGGGTTTTCCGATCCAGATCGCCAGATAGCCGGCCAGCACGAACAGGCACGCCTCGGCGGTGAAGACGAAGGAATAGGCGTGTGACGGCGACGACAGCACATATCGCGCGCCGTCGCTGGCCAGCGTTCCGAGCAGGCCGCCGGAGCCGAACGAGATCGCCTGCGCGGCGCCCCACAGCCCCATCCGCGTGCCTTCGCGGTTCTGCTGGCCGGCATCGACCATGTTCATCATCGCGCCGATCGCGGCGATGGCGTAGATGCCGTTGGTGACGCCCAGCGCCCAAACCGAGAGGCTAAGCGGCCAGGGCGGCCCGGCCAGCGCCGCGAGGGCGAGATTGAACAACGCCAGTGCCGAGGCGATGCAGCCGCCGATGATCCACGGCGTCGTTCGCGTTCGCCACGACGGCATGAGCGCGTTGATCACGGGCACCAGGATCATGCCGATCAGCGCGCCGCCATGCTGGGTGCCGGAAAGCCGCGTGGTTTCGCCCGGCGTCATGCCGAACACCGCGCCCGCGAAGGGCTCGAGAATGAGATCCTGGGCGCTGTAGGCCAGCATCGAGACGAAGATGAAGATGGCGAAGCGCCGTGCTCTCGGCTCCGCCCACACCTGCATGAAATCCCGGGCAAAGGATCCTTCGCGGGCGTTCAGGGGGCGCGGGCCGGCCGGACCGGCGTTGCCTTCTATGTTCCAGACGCCGACGATCGCCATCACCATCGCTATCAACGAGACCGCGGAGGACACGGCGACCAGCCGTGCGCCCGAATAGGGATCGAGTGCATGACCGGCCGCCACGGTGGTGACGATGAATCCGGCAATCATCATGATCCACGCGATGGCGGCGGCGGCACTTCTTCGCGACGGATCGGTTCGCTTGGCCAGCAGGACCAGGAGGGAAGTTCCCGCCGCGCCGACGCCGATGCCGATCAGGACGAAGGCAAGCACGGCAAGGACAATGCCCGCGGGCAACTGCGTCGCCATCCAGGCGGTCGCGGTGGCGCCAAGCACGCCGCCGGTGGCCAGCACCGCCATTCCGCCGACGATCCAGGGCGTGCGGCGGCCGCCGAGGTCTGATCCGTAGCCCAGTCGCGGACGAAACACCTGCAGGGCGTAGTGAAGGCCGACCAGAAGGCCAGGCAGCATCGCGGGCAAGGCGAGTTCAATCACCATGATCCGGTTCAGCGTCGATGTCGTCAGGACGACGATCGCACCGAGCGCGGCCTGCACCATGCCCAGCCGGACAATTCCGAACCACGACAGCGGTGGCAAGGCATTCGACACCGAGGTATTCGACACAAGGGTATTCGACATCATCCACCCGGCCTTCCAAGTGCAAGCGCCGTGACCAGCATTCCCAGCACGTAGAGGCTGACTCCGGTTCCGTTGTACCAGGGCGCGAGTTTGCGCGGGTCCTGCAGCAACCGCCGCATCAGCAGGATTTGCACGGCCAGCATGATGCCGACCGCGGCGGCATGGACCGGAAGCTGCCACAGCAGCAATGTCGCGATCACCACCGCCTGCGCGGCCGCCATGGTGATGCAGGCGAGCCATGCGGCGCGATGCGGGCCCAGTTGCACCGGCAGCGACGCGATCCCCATCCCGCGGTCGCCTTCGATGGACTTGAAATCGTTCAACGTCATGATGCCGTGGGCGCCGATGCTGTAGAGCAGGGCGGCAAGGACGATGCGCGGGTCGGGGGCGGCGTCCGTCATGATGGCGGCGGCCGTGAACCACGGCAGGCCCTCATAGCAGAGCCCGACCGCGCTGTTGCCCCACCAGCCGTTCTGCTTGAGCCGGATCGGTGGCGCGCTGTAAGCCCAGGCCAGCGCGAGACCGAACAGCGTTGCGCCGAATCCCCAGCCACCGAGCAGGGAAGCGACCAGCAGCGACAGCGTCGTCCAGATGAGGGCGACGTAGAGACCCCATCGCCCCGGCAGCCGCCCGGAGGGGATCGGCCGGTGCGGCTCGTTGATCGCATCGACATGGCGGTCGAACCAGTCGTTGACCGCCTGGCTCGTCGCGCAGACCAGCGGGCCGGCCAGCACGACGCCCATGATGACGGTCGGCCAGCGCCCCTGCAGGCTCTGTCCGGAAGAAACGATGCCGCAGCCGAAGGCCCACATCGGGGGAAACCAGGTGATCGGTTTCAGCAGTTCAAGCACGACCGGCGGCGAGGGCCGCGGCACGGGAGACGTCGGCGCGATTTCGGTCATGGGTTACCCGGCATTGTTGTCGTCATATTCGCTGGCGTCGGCGAGCCCGAGGCGCCGCAGTTTGACGTAAAGGCTCTGGCGGCTGAGCCCGAGCAGTTCGGCGGCGGTGGCGCGGTTGTCGCCGGTCAGCTTGAGCGCCGCCTCGATGCACATGCGCTCGATCACGTCCGTTGTCTCGCGCACCAGTTCCTTCAGGGGAACGCGCCCGATCAGTTCGGCGAGCTGTTCGCGCGATCGCAGTATTTCGCCGTGCGATGCGGGGTCGCTGCCGATACGCCGCCCGACATTGCGGATGACGAAGCCGAAATGGGGTTCGTCCGACGTGTCGAGGGCGACTGCCGAGATTTCCACGTCGACCGGCGAACTGTGCTCGCCGCGCACGACGCTGGAGAACAGCTTGAGCGATCGGTGCTGGCGCAGGTTCGACAGCAGGATACCGAAATCCACGCTCGACTTTCCGACCCAGCGCTCGATGCTCTCGCCGAGGACGCGCTTCTCGCTGTCGATCTGCGCGAGCTGCAGGAACGCGGCGTTGGCGCGCAGCAGACGGCCGTCGCGGTCGGTCAGGACAAAACCGTCCGGCGCCTCGTCGACGAACTGCAGCGTTCGCGACGTCAGGTCGGGTGGGGCCAGCAGCGCCGTCGGCGCCGCCATGACGGGCGCGAAACGCAACAGGAAGAACGAGGAAGCGTCCTGCCGGAAGAAGATGCCGTCGAGAATGAATTCCCGGGCGTGATCGAGCCGCAGCCGCAAGTTCTCGATCCGGCCGCGGGTTCCGATGGCAAAGGCGATGGACTGGGCCGCCGCTTGGTCCTCGATCAGCAACGCATCGGGAAAGAGCTTGCCGATCAACTGTGTCGGGCTCTCGCCGAGCAGCGCGGAGGCCGCGGGGTTGGCTTCCACCACCCGGTGGCTCGTGGCATCGACCAGCAGCACCGGCTCGGAATACATCTGGAACAGGATACGATAGCGCGATTCCACGTTGCGCATCCGCGAATAGTCGCGCTCGATGGCGATCTGCGCTTCGATGAGTTTCTGCTGCAGCGCAACGGTCGCACGCACATCGCGGCCGATTGCCACGAATCGCTCGTGGTCGTCGATCGCGATCGCGGTATAGAGGATGGGGATGTCGGGGCCGCGCGTGGCCGGATAGCGCACTTCGCGCCATCGCGAGACTTTGCGGGTCTTGGCCTCTTGCAGCAATTGCTCGATCTTGAGCTGGCTCTCCGCGGCGACCGTGGCCTGCCATGAGCGGCCGATCCATTGATCGGTGTATTTCAACTCCAGCGGAAGGTCGGCGCGCTGGAAGGCGACGTCCAGGATCATTCCCTCGCCGTCGATCGCAAGCGCGACGTCGGATGCCGCGGCAATCAGGGTTGCCGCGACGTCCGATTTGAGATCGCCGAGCGATCGTTCTGGAGCCCTGAAAGCCTTCACGGACGAAATCACCCTCCCTCAACAGGAGCCCTCACGCGGCGAGTTTCGTCCCGGCAACGTTTCTTGGGCCCTTCTATCGTCGATCTGTCAGAAGATTGACGACGTTATGGGCTTGCAAGGTTTCTTGGCTGAAGTCGGAGACGACCGCGTCGCCGCCGACCAACAGGACGAGTTCAGGCCGTTCCGTGAACGCAGGGCCGCAGACCATGACGCCGATATTCCGGTTCAGCGCGTCGCGCCGGACGGCCCGGATATTGGTGGCAAGCTCATCCAGCTTCTTGTCGCTGTTGGCAAAGAACTCCACCACGTCAAACCACTGCGTGCGGATCGTGTCGATGAAGGCGGGGCTGGCGGGGTCCGGTTCGATCCAGGTGTCCCAGCCGTCGCGCCGGAAGAATTCGCCGGCGAGCACGAGGCCGAACATCATGTGTCCGATGTCGTGCTTTTCGCCGGGAGCTGCCGAAAGCAGGGCGCGGAGGCCGCCCGAGCGCAGCGCCGCGTCGGCGCAGAAGGCGGGACTGAAGTCCCGCAGCAATTGTTGCAGGCGCCACAGCGCCAGCGTGACGTCGGCAAATCCCCACTCGTCGTTGGTCCAGAGATGGCGCAGATGCCGCGCGACCGGAACGAGCAGTTCGAGATAGATCGTTTCGAGCGGTACGCCTCGATCACGATGGGCCTGCACGATCTCCGTGGCGCGGTGGCTTTCGGAACCGAGCATCACCGCGGCGAAACCGGCGATCTCGCCGGAGGTCTCCGGGAGGTCGGCGTGCTGCACGGCGTTGCCGTGCGCCATCACCAGGCGGGGAATGATCTCGACCTCCACCGTCCGGCTCAAGTGCGACAGCGTCGTGCCGCGAATGATCAAGGGAGGAGGTTTGCGTGGAAAATGAGTCTCGTAGCCGGATCGGCTCGGCCGAACGCCGCCGAATCCGGACGGAGGAGGAGCGGTTTCATTGAGCTCGGACATCTAATGCCTCCCTGAGCATTTGAACGAAAGCCCGTCGGATCGTCAAGAACAATTGACGTCAGTTTTTATTGACACTCGTTTTTTTGAGGTCTAGCCTCTCCAGCATCGGGCTCGCACTTCCGGGGTCAAGCGATGCACCAGCTCAGGTCCACACGATCTGAAAGCGATGTCGAAGGTCGTCATGATTTGCTGGTGTCCCGTGTCCCGGAACCATCGCATCATCGCTCTCGGTTGTTGTCAAACCATCTTTACACATGTTGTGATGCACAATTCACAGCGGCAACCGATCCGGCGCTCTGGCATAACCTCGAAACGCTGTGCGCGGCGCGCTCAGAGGCACGACGGCCCGCGGCATCACCGCTTTATTCCCCCGAGGAAAAGCGTCGGCGCGATGCAACGCCGTGGACGCTGGTGCAGGGCATCCTTGCGCCGGTACAGTTCGTCGCCTTCCTGATCAGTTTGGCCCTCGTCCTGCGCTATCTCGCGACCAACGAGGGCCTCTGGATCGCGACCTGCTCGATCGTGATCAAGACATTGCTGCTTTACACGATCATGATCACCGGCTCGATCTGGGAGCGGGTCGTGTTCGGCCGCTATCTGTTCGCGCGCGCCTTCTTCTGGGAAGACGTTTTCAGCATTTTGGTGCTGGCGCTGCATACCGCCTACCTGGCCGCGCTGATCTGGGATCTCGGCAGTGCGCAACAGCAGATGATGCTGGTTCTCGCGGCCTATGCGTCCTATGCGATCAACGCCGCCCAGTTCCTGCTCAAGCTGCGCGCCGCGCGCCTGCAGGACCAGGCGATGCGTTCTCCTCAGCTCGCCATCGAGGGCGCCCAATGAATGCGCGCGCAGAGCCCTGTTCAGGCGACAATATCCTGCGTGAACGCGGCCAGCGCGAAGTATTTTGCGGACTGACCGGCATCGTCTGGCTGCATCGCAAGATCCAGGATGCATTCTTCCTCGTCGTCGGTTCGCGCACCTGCGCGCATCTGATTCAATCAGCGGCCGGCGTGATGATCTTCGCGGAGCCTCGATTCGCCACCGCGATCATGGAAGAGCGGGATCTCGCCGGGTTGGTCGATGCCAATGACGAGCTGGATCGCATCGTCGCCCAGCTGCTGGCGCGGCGTCCGGACATCAAGCTGCTGTTTCTGGTCGGTTCCTGTCCGTCCGAGGTGATCAAGCTCGATCTCTCCCGTGCTGCGCTGCGGTTGTCGCAAAAGTTCTGGCCTGATGTTCGCGTGCTCAACTATTCCGGCAGCGGCATCGAAACCACCTTTACCCAGGGCGAGGACGCCTGCCTCGCATCGCTGGTGCCGGTGCTTCCCGAATCGGATTCGCGCGTGCCGCCGTCGCTACTGGTCGTCGGCGCGCTCGCCGACGTCGTCGAAGACCAGTTTCGTCGGCTTTTCGCGGCGCTCGGGATCTCGTCCGTCGCCTTCCTGCCGCCGCGTCGGTCGTCCGATCTGCCGGCGGTCGGGCCGAACACACTTTTCATTCTGGCACAGCCCTTCCTCGGCGAGACTGCACGGGCGCTGGAAGCGCGCGGCGGCCGCCGGATCGCAGCCCCGTTCCCGCTGGGCAGCGAAGGCACCACGCGGTGGCTTCGCGCGGCGGCCGAAGCGTTTGGCATTGACACGGCGCATTTCGATGCCGTGACCGCGCCGTTGCGGGATCGCGCCACCCGCGCGCTGGCCCGGCACCGGGCGCAGCTCGCGGGGAAGCGCATCTTCCTGTTCCCGGACTCGCAGATCGAAATTCCGCTCGCCCGGTTCCTGGTGCGCGAACTGGGCATGCACCTGACCGAAGTCGGCACGCCCTATTTGCACCGTGAGCACCTCGCCGGCGAACTCGCGCTGCTGCCGCCGGCCGTGCTGATCAGCGAAGGCCAGGACGTCGAGCGGCAGCTCGATCGTTGCCGCGCCGCGCGACCGGATCTCGTGGTGTGCGGCCTCGGCCTCGCCAACCCGCTGGAGGCCGAGGGCATCGCCACCAAATGGTCCATCGAACTGATCTTCACGCCGATCCAGGGCTACGAGCAGGCCGGCGACCTCGCCGAACTGTTCGCGCGTCCGCTGGTGCGCCGGACAAGGCTGGTGGCCTAGATGCAGCTGACGGTCTGGACATATGAAGGCCCTCCGCATGTCGGCGCGATGCGCGTCGCGACCGCGATGAAGGGCGTCCACTATGTGCTGCATGCGCCCCAGGGCGATACCTATGCGGACCTGCTGTTCACCATGATCGAGCGGCGCGACCGCCGTCCGCCGGTGACCTACACCACGTTCCAGGCCCGCGACCTCGGCGGCGACACCGCGGATTTGCTGCAATCGGCGATCCGCGAGGCCTACGATCGCTTCGCGCCGGAAGCGATGCTGGTCGGCGCGTCCTGCACCGCCGAACTGATTCAGGACGACCCGGCCGGGCTGGCCCAGGCCCTGCGGTTGCCTGTACCGGTGGTGCCGCTGGAATTGCCCTCCTACCAGCGCAAGGAAAACTGGGGAGCGTCGGAGACGCTCTATCGAATCGCGCGTGCGCTCGCCAAGCCCCTCCCGGACGGCCCCCTCGAAGCGGGAGAACCCCAGAGGGCACGCGCGGTCTGCAACCTGCTTGGTCCGACGGCCCTTGGATTCCGTCACCGCGACGACCTCGCGGAAGTGACCAGGCTGGTTGTGGACCTTGGCATCGATATCGGCGTGGTCGCCCCTTGGGATGCCACGCCTGCCGACATCGCGCGTCTGCCCGAAGCCGACTTCAACGTCGTGCTCTATCCGGAGATCGCGCTCAGCACGGCGCAATGGCTGCAGCGCAGCTTTGGCCAGCCGTACACCAGGACCGTGCCGATCGGCGTGTCCGCGACCCGGCAATTCATCGCGGAAGTGGCGCAACTTGCCGGCGTCGATCCCACGGCTGCGCTGGTTCGGGCCGACGCGCGGTCGACGTGGTATGCGCGCTCGGTCGATTCGACCTATCTCACCGGCAAGCGCGTATTCATCTTCGGCGACGCCACCCATGCCATGGCGGCGGCGCGCGTTGCCTCGAACGAACTCGGCTTCAGTGTCATAGGTCTCGGCACTTACAGCCGCGAGTTCGCCCGTGACGTTCGCGAGGCGGCCGCCCTTTATGGCGTCGAGGCGCTGATCACCGACGACTATCTGGAGGTCGAGGCCAAGGTGAGCGAGTTGCAACCCGAACTCGTGCTCGGCTCGCAGATGGAGCGCCATATTGCAAAACGGCTCGGCATCCCCTGTGCGGTGATCTCGGCGCCGACCCATGTCCAGGATTTCCCGGCGCGCTACTCGCCGCAGATGGGGTTCGAAGGCGCCAACGTGCTGTTCGATACCTGGGTCCATCCCTTGATGATGGGACTCGAGGAGCATCTGCTCGGCATGTTTCGCGAGGACGTCGAGTTCAACGATTCGGCACCGTCGCATCTCGGCCACCGGCCGGTTGCGCAAGTCGCCGCCGCGACGCACCGGCCGATCGAAGTGCCGGCCACGGTGGTCGCCGCCGCCTGGTCCGGCGAAGCGGAGCAGGAGCTACGCAAGATTCCCTTTTTCGTGCGCGGCAAGGCGCGCCGCAACACCGAACAGTTCGCCCAGGAACGCAACCTCGCTTTGATCACCCTCGAGACCTTGTACGATGCCAAAGCGCATTTCGGCCGCTGACAGGACGCCCATCCGGGTCGTCATCGTGACGATGGACAGCCATCTGGCGTCGGCCGCGTCGCGTGCGCGGGCGACGTTGCAGGCCGAATTGCCGGGATTGGATCTCGCGATCCATGCCGCCGACGAATGGAGCTGCAACCAGGCCGCGCTGACGCATTGCCGCGAGGATATCGCCAAGGGCGACATCGTGGTCGCGACGATGCTGTTCCTCGACGAGCACATCCAGGCGGTGATGCCGGCGCTGCTCGCGCGCCGCGAACAATGCGACGCCATGATCGGCTGCCTGTCGGCCGGCGAGGTGGTGCGGTTGACCCGGCTCGGCAAGCTGACGATGTCCGGGTCGAGCGGCGGCATGCTGTCGCTGCTCAAGAGGCTGCGCGGCAGCCGCTCCGGGAATTCCAGCGGCTCGGGCCAGATGAAGATGCTGCGGCAAATGCCGAAGCTGCTTCGCTTCATTCCGGGCACCGCGCAGGATCTGCGCGCCTATTTCCTGACGCTGCAATACTGGCTCGCGGGTTCGGAGCAGAATTTTGCCAACCTCGTCCGGTTCTTGATAAATCGCTATGCCGATGGTCCGCGTTCGGCGTTGCGCGGCAGGCTTCAAACGGCGGAGCCCGCCGTCTATCCGGACCTCGGTCTGTACCATCATCGCCTGGCGAAGAAACTTGCCACGCGGCTCGACGAGTTGCCCTCGAAAGCCGACGCGACTGGTCGCGTCGGCGTGCTGTTGATGCGCTCCTATCTGCTGGCCGGCAACGCCGCGCATTATGACGGCGTGATCGATGCGCTGGAGGCACGGGGGTTGAACGTCGTTCCAGCCTTTGCCTCGGGCCTCGATGCGCGTCCCGCCATCGCGCAATACTTCATGAAGGGTGGCGCTGCGAGCGTCGACGCCGTGGTTTCCCTGACCGGCTTTTCGCTGGTCGGCGGCCCCGCCTACAACGACGTCCGCGCCGCCGAGGAAACCCTAGCCGCGCTCGACGTGCCCTATCTCGCAGCGCATCCGCTCGAATTCCAGACCATGGAGCAATGGCAGGGCGACGCGCGCGGGCTGACGCCGGTCGAGGCCACCATGATGGTGGCGATCCCGGAACTCGACGGCGCCATCGCACCGATGACCTTTGGCGGCCGTTCGTCGACCGTCGCCGCCGGCCGCGACATGGTCGCGATGCCCGAGCGGGCGGCGGCGCTGGCGGCGCGGGTGGCGAAGCTGGTCGCGCTGCGCAAGCGCGCGCGGGCCGAGCGCAAGCTCGCGGTCGTGCTGTTCAATTTTCCGCCCAACGGCGGCAGCGCCGGCACCGCCGCCTATCTGTCGGTGTTCGAATCGCTGCACAACGTCATGACGTCGCTCAAAGCCGCCGGCTACACGATCGACGTCCCGGCGACGGTGGAGGATCTTCGCGCCCGGGTGCTGAAAGGCAATGCGCCGCGCTTCGGCACCGATGCCAATGTGGCGACGCGCATCCCGGTCGACAGCCATGTTCGCCGCGAGCGTTGGCTCGCCGAGATCGAGACCCAATGGGGCGCCGCACCCGGTCGGCACCAGAGCGACGGCGCCAGCATCATGGTGCTCGGCGAGCAATTCGGCAATCTGTTTGTCGGCCTGCAACCCGCGTTCGGCTATGAGGGCGACCCGATGCGGCTGTTGTTCGAGCGCAGTTTCGCGCCGACGCATGCGTTTGCCGCCTTCTACCGCTGGATCCGGGAAGATTTTGGCGCCGATGCCGTCCTGCATTTCGGCACCCATGGCGCGCTCGAATTCATGCCCGGCAAGCAGGCGGGACTGTCAGGCGAATGCTGGCCGGACCGCCTGATCGGCGACCTGCCGAACCTCTATCTCTACGCCTCCAACAATCCCTCCGAAGGCACGCTTGCCAAGCGCCGCGCGGCGGCGACGTTGATCAGCTACCTGACGCCGTCGATCGCCAAGGCCGGTCTCTATAAAGGTCTCGCCGATCTGAAGGCGTCGCTCGACAGCTGGCGGTCGATGGCGCCGGGTGCCGGCGCCGCGGAGCGCGCAGACGCGTTGGCGCTGATCCAGGCGCAGGCGTCGGCGGTTGATCTCGCCGAAGCCGAGCCGGCATGGGGAGTGGACGCGGAGGCGCGCGTCGCCGCGCTGACCAGCAGCATTCTCGAACTTGAATACGCCCTGATCCCGCACGGGTTGCACGTCGTCGGCGCGCCGCCCGTCGCCGCCGAACGCGCCGAACTGCTCGATGCCGCCGGCATTTCCGAAGCTGCGCAACGTGCCGCGCTGGATGCGCTGCTGGCGCGGGACCACGAGACGCCCGCCATCATCCACGCGCTCGATGGCGGCTATATCCGTCCCGTTGCCGGCGGCGACCTGCTGCGCAACACTGAGGTCCTGCCGACCGGACGCAATCTGCACGGCTTCGACCCCTTCCGTATCCCGAGCGCCTTCGCGATCCAGGACGGCGCGCGTCAGGCTGATCGGTTGCTGGCGCGTCATGCGGCCGAAGCCAAGGCGCTGCCGGAAACCGTGGCGCTGGTGCTGTGGGGCACCGACAATCTCAAGACCGAGGGGGCGCCGATCGCGCAGGCGCTGTGGCTGATCGGCGCCGAGCCGCGTCGCGACAGCTATGGCCGGCTCGCGGGCGCGCAGTTGATCCCGCTCGCTCAACTCGGCCGTCCGCGTATCGACGTCGTCATGACGCTGTCTGGCATTTTCCGTGACCTGATGCCGCTGCAGACCCGGCTGCTGGCCGAGGCCGCCTTGCTCGCCGCCAGTGCCGACGAACCGGTCGATCAGAATTTCGTCCGCAAGCACGCGCTGGATTATCAGGCGCAACATGGTGGCGACCTCAAGGACGCGTCGTTGCGCGTGTTCGGCAATGCGGAGGGCGCGTACGGCGCCAACGTCAACCACCTGATCGATTGCGGCGCCTGGACCGACGAGCAGGAACTCGCCGAGGCTTACACCCGCCGCAAGGGATTTGCCTATGGCACCGACGGCCGCCCTGTGCGCCGCGACGCGGTGCTCGGTCATGTCCTGGCCGGCGTCGATGCCGCCTACCAGAACATCGATTCCGTCGAACTCGGCATCACCACGGTCGATCACTATTTCGATACGCTCGGCGGCATCAGCCGCGCGGTCAAGCGCGCACGTGGCGAAGCCGCGCCGGTCTATATCGGCGACCAGACGCGGGGTGAGGGCACTGTCCGCACGCTGTCCGAACAGGTCGCGCTGGAAACGCGGACGAGGACGCTCAATCCGAAATGGTACGAGGCCTTGCTTGCCCACGGCTACGAGGGCGTCCGCCAGATCGAGTCGCACGTCACCAACACCGTCGGCTGGTCGGCGACCACGGGCCAGGTCGCGCCCTGGGTCTATCAGCAGATCACCACGACTTACGTGCTCGATGAAGCGATGCGCGAACGTCTCGCCGCATTGAACCCGGCCGCATCCGCCAAGATCGCCAACCGCCTGCTCGAGGCGCACGAACGCAATTACTGGTCGCCCGACGAAGCCATGCTCGACATGCTGCGCAAGGCCGGGGAACAGTTCGAAGATCGCCTCGAAGGCGTGGGAGTTGCCGCATGAACATTCCGATCCGCCAACCCGCCGCCACCGCCGCGATCCGAAGGCCGGACGGCGTCGGCAGCGTCCAGGTCCAGATGGATCCGAACCTCGTCATCGGAACAGCGAAGGTGTTTTCCGTCTATGGCAAGGGCGGCATCGGCAAGAGCACGACCTCGTCGAACCTGTCGGTCGCCTTCTCAAAGCTGGGCAAGCGCGTGCTGCAGATCGGCTGCGATCCCAAGCACGACTCGACCTTCACGCTGACCAAGCGGCTGGTGCCGACGGTGATCGACATCCTCGAACAGGTGAACTTCCACGCCGAGGAGCTGCGGCCCGAGGATTTCGTCTATCAGGGCTATAACGGTGTGATGTGCGTCGAAGCCGGCGGCCCTCCGGCCGGCACCGGCTGCGGCGGTTACGTCGTGGGCCAGACCGTCAAGCTCTTGAAAGAGCATCATCTGCTCGACGACACCGACGTTGTCATCTTCGACGTGCTCGGCGACGTCGTGTGCGGCGGGTTCGCCGCGCCGCTGCAGCACGCCGACCGGGCGCTGATCGTCGCCGCCAACGACTTCGATTCGATCTTCGCCATGAACCGCATCGTGGCGGCGATCCAGGCCAAGTCGCGCAACTACCCGGTCCGGCTCGGCGGCGTCATCGTCAACCGCAGCGCCGGCACCGACCAGGTCGACAAATACAACGAAAAGGCCGGCCTGAAGACCGTTGCCCACTTCCCCGACCTCGACGTCATCCGCAAGAGCCGGCTCAAAAAGTCGACGCTGTTCGAAATGGAGCCGTCGCCGGAGGTGACCGCCGTGCAGAACGAGTATTTGCGGCTGGCGGCATCGCTGCTGGCGGGTCCTGATCCGCTGAACGCGGTCCCCCTGAAGGACCGGGACATCTTTGACTTGCTGGGATTTGACTGATGACGACAGCGCAATATCTCGAACGACGAACCGAACTTGAAACCTATTTCGACCGCACCGCGGTCGCGGCCTGGACCCGGCTGACCTCCGACGCGCCGGTCGGCCGTATTCGCGCCACCGTGCGCGCCGGCCGCGACGAGATGCGGCAGACGCTGCTGTCCTGGCTGCCGCAGGATCTGCGCGGCGCCCGGCTGCTCGACGCCGGTTGCGGCACCGGCGCATTGTCGATCGACGCGGCGCGCCGCGGTGCCGATGTCGTCGCGGTCGATATTTCGCCCGCTTTGGTCTCGATCGCGGCCGGACGGGTGCCGGTCGACATCAGCCCACGCGCGATCCGTTTCGTCGCCGGCGACATGCTGGATCCCACGCTCGGCAAGTTCGACTTCGTCGTCGCCATGGATTCGGTCATTCACTATTCGCCGGCCGATGCGACCGGGATATTCGCTGCCTTCGCGGCGCGCACGCTACATTCGCTGCTGGTGACGTTTGCGCCGAGAACGCCGGCGCTGACGCTGATGCACGCGGTGGGCCGCGCTTTCCCGCGCGAAAACCGCGCACCGGCGATCGAGCCGGTCACCGAACACGGCCTCAAGCGGTCGATCGCGGATCACCCGGAGCTCGGAGACTGGACGTTCGGCCGAAGCCTCCGCATCACGAACGGTTTTTATAAGTCGCACGCTTTGGAGATATTGCGGCAATGACGAGGCGTGCTCCATCGATGGCGCAAGGCTGGATGCGGTTGGGATCGCGGTTCCTGCCGTTTGCCGATGCCGCCTCGACGGAGCTTCCATTGTCGCGCCTGGTCCGGCTGTCGTTGTTCCAGGTGTCGGTCGGCATTTCCGTGGTGCTGCTGAACGGCACGCTCAACCGCGTGATGATCGTCGAGCTCGGCGTACCGAGCTGGCTCGTCGCGCTGATGGTGGCGCTGCCGCTGGTGTTCGCGCCGCTTCGCGTACTGATCGGCTTCAAGTCGGACCATCACCGCTCGGTGCTTGGCTGGCGCCGCGTGCCCTATATCTGGATGGGCACGCTGCTGCAGTTCGGCGGCCTCGCGATCATGCCGTTCGCGCTGCTGGTGCTGTCGGGTGATGCGCCTGAACAGATCGTCGCCGGCCGGATTGGCGCGGCGGTCGCGTTCCTGCTGGTCGGCGCCGGCCTGCACACCACGCAAACCGCCGGGTTGTCGCTGGCCACAGACATTGCGCCGGAGGATTCCCGGCCCCGTGTCGTTGCCTTTCTCTATGTCATGCTGATGTTCGGCATGATGGCGAGCGCGCTGGTGTTCGGTGGGCTATTGGCGAATTTCAGCGAGATGCGGCTGATCCAGGTCGTGCAGGGTGCTGCGCTGGCGCAAATGTTCCTCAACATCGCAGCACTCTGGAAGCAGGAGGCGCGTGATCCGTCGCGCACCGCAGCCGGCCTGGCGCGCCCGGCATTTCGCGACTCCTGGCGAAAATTCCAGGAAGGCGGCGGCTCGGTCCGCGTCCTTCTGGCTGTTGGGCTCGGCACCGCCGGCTTCACCATGCAGGACATCCTGCTGGAACCCTACGGCGCCGAGATCCTGCATCTGACCGTCGGCGAGACGACGGCACTGACGGCGCTGTACGCAGCCGGCACGCTCACGGGGTTTGCGATCTCCGCCCGGCAACTCGGCCATGGCTCCGACCCATATCGGATCGCGGCGGTCGGCGCGCTGGTCGGTCTCGCTGCGTTCTCCGCCGTGATCTTTTCCGCGCCGCTCGCCTCGCCGCTGCTGTTCCGGATCGGCACCGCATTGATCGGGTTCGGCGGCGGCCTGTTCGCCGTCGGCACGCTGACGGCCGCGATGGGACTGGCGCAGGACGGCGCCAGCGGGCTTGCGCTCGGCACCTGGGGCGCGGTGCAGGCGACCGCGGCGGGGGCAGGGGTCGCCGGCGGCGGCGCCATTCGCGACGTGATGTCGGCGCTGGCCGGCCAGGGTCATCTTGGCATTGCGCTGGCCGATCCTGCGACCGGCTACAGCATCGTCTATCACATCGAAATCGCGTTGCTGTTCGCCACGCTCGCCGTCATCGGGCCGCTGGTGCGGTGGCGGCAGCCGGCCGGGCGACAGCAGCTGAAATTCGGGATCGCAGAGTTTCCGGGCTAGGCCAATCGGGGAGGACGTCATGCACACAGACTTCACGGCTCAGATGGATGTCGCACAGGTCGTCCTGTACGCGTTCTGGATTTTCTTCGCCGGCCTGATTTTCTATCTGCGCCGCGAGGACAAGCGGGAAGGCTATCCGTTGCAATACGAGGACGGCAGCCGCGGCCGCGGCACCGGCTTTCCGACCTATCCGGGCCTGAAGCGATATTTGTTGCGCAGCGGGCATGTCGCAACCCTGCCGAACTGGAACAACGACCGGCGCGACGCGGCGGTGACGCCGGCGGCGCCTTGGCCGGGTTCGCCTTACGTGCCGACCGGCAACCCGATGCTCGACGGCGTCGGACCGGCATCCTATGCCGACCGCGAAGACGTGCCGGAATTGTCGATGGAGGAGATTCCGGCGATCGTGCCGTTGCGCGTGGACAGCAGCATCACGCTCGAGCCTCGCGATCCCGATCCGCGCGGCATGCCGGTGATCGGCGCCGACGGGAAGGCCGGCGGCGTTGTTCGCGATGTCTGGGTCGATCGCGCCGAGATGCTGATCCGCTATCTCGAAGTCGAGGTGGCCGGCGTTGCCGGACGCAACGTGCTGCTGCCGATGACGATGGCGCGCATCAAGACGCGGTGGGGCAGGGGCCATGTCGCAGTGCAGTCGATACTCGGCCGGCAGTTCGCCGATGCGCCCGTGTTGGCCAGTCCCGACCAGGTCACCAAGCGCGAGGAGGACCGGATCGTCGGCTATTTCGGCGGCGGCAATTTGTACGCCACCGCCGCGCGCCAGGAGCCGCTGCTATGACGACGCGGCTTTTCGGCTTCGATGAGATCGTCCTGCCGGCGGGCGAACGCCTGATCTGGCAGGGCCGGCCGGCCGCGAAATCGCTGGCGCTGCGCGTCTTCCATGTCCGGCTGGTGGTCGGCTATTTCGGGTTGCTGTTCGCGGCGCGGCTGGCGGTGAACGCATTCGAACAGCAGCCCTGGGACGGCGTATTCGCTTCGGCGTCGCGCCTTGCCATACCTCTCACCATCGCTCTCGTGCTGCTTGGCGGGCTGTCGCTGCTGTACAGCCGCACCACCCGCTACAGCCTGACCAGCCGCCGGGTGCTGATCCAGTTCGGCGCGGTGCTGTCGATGACGCTCAACATTCCGCTCGGGCAAGTCGCGAGCGCCGGGTTGAGAAAATACAAGGATGGCACCGGCGACCTGCCGCTGACGGTCAGCAGCGATCAGCGTCTCGCCTTCCTGCTGCTGTGGCCGCATGTTCGGCCGTGGCGGCTGTCCCGTGTCGAGCCGATGCTGCGCTGTGTGCCGGATGCATCCCGCTTCGCCGAGGTACTGGCACAGGCATTGCGCGCCGCCGTGCCGCAGGCTTCCGAACCCGTCGTCGCGGCCCTGGCGGCGCCGCAATCGAAAGAACGCACAGCTCCGATCGCAACCGCGGCATAATGGGAGAGCACGGATGAGCGAAGCCGCCAATAGTCAGATGGTACCGAAGGCCGCCATCATCGGCGCTGCCACGCTGGTCGGTTTTGCGCTCGTCGTCGCTGGCCTCGGCCGTCTCACCGGCGTCGGCGCCGTCCGGACGGATTACGCCGGCACGGTGCAAGCCGCCGCGTTCCGTTTCGAGGATCGCCTGGACGGCGGCATCGCGGTGATCGCGCCGGAAAGCGGTGTCACCATCGGCGTGGTGCCGGCGGGCACCGACGGCTTCGTCCGTACCGTGTTGCGCAGCCTGGCTTTCGATCGCCAGCGCCACGGCGTCGGTGCAGGCCCGCCGTTCGTCATCGCAAAATGGTCGGACGGACATTCGACCATCGATGATCCCGCGACCGGCCGCCGCGTCGATCTCGCCGCGTTCGGCGTCGCCAACATGAAGACCTTCGACCAGGTGGTCGCGATGCGAGGTGACAAGCCATGAACATGCTGTCCAATGCCGGACCGCGCCGTTTCGACGTCGGATGCACGATCGAGATCGAGCAGACCGGAGAGAGTCTGCACGCCCATGTCAGCCTCGACAATGACGTAACGATTCATCCCGGTGATGAGGTCACCATCCACGGTGCCCCAGTCAGGATCGCGTTCGGCGATTGCCTGAATCTGCGCCGAACCGCCACCGTCGTGCGGGCGGGGCCGCTGAAGCGGATGATGGCCCATGTCACCGGCTACCTCGAACTCACCGAACTCTATGAAGTCAGTTTTTCGGACGGGAGGGCATCATGATCGCAATCGAAGGCGGCAGCGGCTCATCGGTGAGCACCGATATGGCGCGCGAGGACACGATCCTCAGCCCACGATTCTACACCACCGATTTCGAGGCGATGGACCGGCTCAACGTCGATCTGGTTCGCCGGGAATGGGACGCCGTGATGTCCGATCTGCGCGCGGACTTCAACCGCAAGCATTTCGTCAAGACCGCCGACTTCGACAAGGACCTGAACGATCTGCCGGAGGACCTTCGCAAGGAGTTCAAGGATTTTCTGGTCAGCTCGCTGACGGCGGAATTCTCCGGCTGCGTGCTCTACGCCGAGATCAAGAAGCGGATCAGCAACCCGGATATCCGCGAACTCTTCACGTTCATGAGCCGCGACGAGGCTCGCCATGCGGGCTTCATCAACGAAATCCTCAAGGATCACGGCATCGGCGTCGACCTCGGCTTTCTGACCAAGGTCAAGAAGTACACCTACTTCAAGCCGAAATTCATCTTCTACGCCACCTATCTGTCCGAGAAGATCGGCTATGCGCGCTACATTACGATCTATCGCCAGATGGAGCGCAATCCGGACCGCCAGTTCCATCCGATCTTCCGCTGGTTCGAGAAGTGGTGCAACGACGAGTTCCGGCACGGCGAGGCGTTCGCGCTCTTGATGCGCGCCGACCCCAAGCTGCTGCGCGGCCACAACAAGCTCTGGATCAAGTTCTTCCTGCTGGCGGTGTTCGCGACCATGTATGTGCGCGACCACATGCGGCCGGCATTCCACAAGGCGCTCGGCATGGAGCCGACCGACTACGACATGCGGGTGTTCCGGATCACCACGGAAATTTCGCGTCAGGTGTTTCCGGTGGTGCTCGATATCGACGATCCGCGCTTCCTCGCCGGCCTTGAAAGGCTCCGCGTCGTCGCGGATGCGATCGCGGAGGCCAAGGCGCAAGGCGGCATGGCGGGCCGGATCAAGCGGGCCGTGTTGCCGCTTGCCGCGGTCGCCGCGTTCGGCCGGCTGTTCCTGCTTCCGGCCAAGAAGAACGAATTGCCGGCCGAGATCAGGCTCCAGCCGGCATGGTGAAGGAGAGGTGGCCATGGACGCCATCGCGATCGCAGTCCCTTACGTGCTGTTCGTCTGGTGGTTCTCCACCGGCTCGGTTCTGCTACTGGTCGGCCTTGGTGGCCGGCATGGCGGCTGGCTGAAAGCCGGAGCGGCGGTGTTGTTCGCGGCGTCGTTGATCGGCGTCGCGGCCAGCAGCCGGGTGACGACGGCCGCCGGGGCGTATTGCGTCTTCAGCTGCGCGATCCTTCTGTGGGGAGCGGTCGAGATATCGCTGCTGGCCGGCTGGGTCACCGGGCCGCGGCCAAAGCCTTGTCCGTCCGGCTGTACCGGCGCCGACCGCGTCTGGTATGCGCTTCAGGCGATCGCCTATCACGAGCTTGCCCTGATCGTCACAGTAGGGTTCGTCTTTGCGGTCACCGTCGGTGCGCCGAACCAGCTCGGATGGTGGACCTTCGCCGCGCTGCTGGTGCTGCGGCAGAGCGCGAAGATCAATTTGTTTCTCGGCGTTCGCATGCTCAATGACGAGCTGCTGCCGGCCCAGGTCGCCTTCCTGAAGAGCTATTTCGCGCGCAAGCCGATGAACGGCCTGTTCCCTTTCTCGGTCACGCTGGCGACGGCGTCGGCGGCGCTTCTTGCGCTGGCTGCAAGCGATACGGATTCCGCCTTCGAAGCGCTGGGCTATGCGCTGCTGGCCACATTGGTCGCCCTCGGTGCGCTCGAGCACTGGTTCATGGTGCTACCGATCCCGGTTGTCGATCTCTGGCGCTGGAGCGTGCGGGTTCCGCCGGCGCCCGCCGCGCCGGTCGTTGAGCCCGCGGCAAAGCCGGTCCTTTCGATCATACCGGGCGGCGCGGCGGCCAGCCGGGCGCCGGCAACCGACCGGCCCGCGATGCTGGCCAGGCAGCGGCTGGAGGAGCAGTTCCGCAAGGCCTACCGCGAAAGCCAGGCATCCGCGGGCGGAGCGCAACGCGTGTCCGATATCGCCGCCGTCGCCACGACCACGACCCTGATCGAAATCAGCCGAACGACAGATGGGAGAGCATCATGAACTACGAAGACTATTTTCGACGTCAGCTGGATGGTCTCCGCCGCGAAGGCCGATATCGCGTATTCGCCGATCTCGAACGCAAGGTAGGGGCGTTCCCCAGAGCCACGCATCACACGCCCTCCGGGCAGGGCGAAGTGACGGTGTGGTGCTCGAACGACTATCTCGGCATGGGCCAGCACCCGGCGGTGCTCGCGGCCATGCACGAGGCGCTCGATCGCTGCGGCGCGGGCGCCGGCGGAACCCGCAATATCGCCGGCACCAATCACTATCATGTGCTGCTGGAAGCCGAACTCGCCGACCTTCACGGCAAGCAGGCCGCGCTGCTGTTCAATTCGGGCTACGTCTCGAACTGGACCACGCTGAGCACACTGGCGTCGCGGATGCCGGGCTGCGTCATCCTGTCGGATGAACTGAACCATGCGTCGATGATCGAGGGCATCAAGCACAGCCGCTGCGAAACCCGCATCTTCCGCCACAACGACGTCGCCGACCTCAAGCGAAAACTGTCCGATCTCGAGCCGCATGCGCCCAAGCTGATCGCCTTCGAATCGGTGTACTCGATGGACGGCGACATCGCGCCGATCGCCGATATCTGCGACGTCGCCGACGAGCACCATGCCTTGACCTATCTGGACGAGGTGCATGCCACCGGCCTGTACGGTCCGCGCGGCGGCGGCATCTCGGATCGCGAGGGGCTCAGCGATCGGCTGACCGTGATCGAGGGCACGCTCGCGAAGGCGTTCGGCGTGATCGGCGGCTACATCACCGGCTCGCACACGGTCTGCGATTTCGTGCGCAGTTTTGCCTCGGGCTTCATCTTCTCGAGCGCCCTGCCGCCGGCGGTGGCCGCGGGCGCGCTCACCAGCGTACGGCATCTGAAGGCGAGTTCCGTGGAACGCGCGCGGCATCAGGACCGCGTCGCCACGTTGCGCCGCCGGCTCGACCAGGCCGGCGTCAGCCATCTCGATAATCCCAGCCACATCGTGCCGGTGATGGTGCGCGATCCCGTGCTGTGCAAGCAGATCAGCGACATGCTGCTCGAGCGGTACGGCATCTACGTCCAGCCGATCAACTATCCGACGGTGGCGCGCGGCACCGAGCGACTGCGCATCACGCCGTCGCCGCACCATTCGGACGAGGATATCGAGGCGCTGGTGCAGGCGCTGTCGGAAATCTGGGCCGAGGTGGGACTGGCGCAAGCCGCTTGAGGCGGCCATGACGGTTCACGCAGCCGATCCGACGGAATTGCAGCGATCATGGGCGCGGGTCTGGTTCGAGCGGCTGCGTCTTCTGTCATCTCGGCAGCAGCGACTTCGCCGCCGGCGGCAATGTCGAGACGATTCTCGGTTCGATGCCGCTGGCGGTGAGCTGGGCTTGACTGCCCGCACGTCATTGGGATGCCATGCGACGGCTGATGAAATTCCTGCACACGATCGGCGCCATCGGCCTGATGGGCGCGATGGCCTGCCTGATCGTGCTGGTCGGGTTCGTGCCCAAACCGACCGTCTCGCTTTCCGACTATGCGCTGATGACAGCGGCCATGAGCGGGATCGTCACCTTCGTGTTCTTCCCGTCCCTGGCGCTGACGCTGATCGCGGGCCTGCTCGCAATCGCCGTCAATCGTGCCTTTCACAACGCCGGCTGGGTCTGGGCAAAGCTCGCCACCGGCATCCTGATCTTCGAATGGGGCTTTACCGCCATCCTCGGTCCGATGCAGGAGGAGGCGGAGCTCAGCGCGCGCGTACTCGCCAATGGCGCCGATGTCGCCTTGCTCGCCGCATCGCTGGATGCCCAGCGCAACTCGCTGTGGGTGCTGATATTCGTCGCGGCCGCCAATGTCGTGCTCGGCGTCTGGCGGCCGCGCCTGACCAGCCTGCCGGATTGAACCGACGGCAGCGTCAGCCCGCGGTCGAGCTACGGCTCAAATGGCCGCCAATCAGGCCTTCTCTCGATCTTGTGGGGACGGATTGTCGTCGTGCTGCAGAACCCCTGCTTCGTCGGAGGTGGTCACAGCGTCGTGGGAACGAAGGTCCTCGTGGGGCGGCTCCGCCACGGTCGGCGCCAGCGGCGCAGTGGTCGCGGTGCTGGCCTGCTCGCGCCGGGTTCGCTCGGCGGCATCAGCCTGCGCCTGGTGCCGCGCGGCGGCGAGCTGGTTCGCCGTAAGCTGACGCGCCACGAAGGGACCGAGCACCAGCGCGGCCAGCGCCACGACGAGCGCGAGGCCCGGCGATACGTTGAACGCGGCTTCCCGGCTCTCGTCGAGCCCTTTCTTGATCTCGTCGACATCCTTGCGCATCGCATCGACGCGCTGGGTCAGCGCCTCGGCGCGGGAGGTCGTGGCTTTCAGCTTCTCGCCGAACTGATCCGCGAGCTTGCCCTGCGAAGCCGCAATCTCCTGCCGCAGCGCCTGCGACGCCCTGTCGCCGGCCTCTCTCGCATCATTCAGCGCCTTGGTCTGGTCGGCGCGCAGCGCGCCGATCTGGTCGCGAACATATTGCGCGGCGCTATCGATGCTCGACTTGGAGCTTTCCACGTCGGAGCGCAGCGCGGCGGCCTGGGCGATCTTGTCATTGGTTGCGCTGGCGTCGTCGGACAAGCGTTTCAGTTCCGCGCGAATGCCGTCAATGGCCGCGGCAAGCTGCTGCTGCCGATCGTCCTTGACCGGTTCCTTCACAATTTCCTTGGGGGCTTCGGTGACGCTTGGACGGGCCGGGGCCGGTGCGGCCGGTTCGTCAGCCACGTCCACCGGCTCATAAGGGGTTTGGGGGACGGCGGTGTAAAACAGTCCGAAGATGATCAGGATGAGAGCAGGCAAGGCAAACTTGGTCACGGCAATCCTCCCGTTACGCGAGTTCTTCTTTTTCCTGTGGCCAACCCGGGGAGTGGCACCCCGATGTCTCCCCAGCGCTCCTTCGCGCCGGCCGCCGATGGCCAAAGTTGTAATCTTACACTTACATCAATCAATATTGACGTCAAATCCGCAGGCAAATTTCCCTGTTTCGGCGTGATGGTACCATGATCGCCGCTGATCGGGAAATCCGCGCCGTAAAGCCGCCTTGACGAGGAACCGAGCTGACGTCGGCAGGTTGTGATGTTGTCAGAACCTGTCGGAGAAGAACGATGGCCGGAGAAACACCTATTACCTGGTTGATGTTTTTTACACTCGGCGCGGCCCTCATCGTTGCCGCCGGGCTGTTCATTTCATTCCTGCGATCGCGGCATAACCGCGAGCTTGCAGCCAATGCGCTGCAGGGCGATGGCCGGTCGCGGAGCGGAGAACCCTCTGGCGCCGGCGCGGAGCTGATCGGCCTGTTCGCGGTCGCGGCTTTCGCGATGGCGCTGCTGGCCTTCGGCTACAACAGTTACGGCGGGAGCAAGGTGGCGGGCGCAAACACCAGGGCCGGTTCGAACAACGAATTGGCGACGCCGCGTACCGACCCGAATACTCCGAAGCCGTATCAGCCCGCCAATCCCGCGCCTGATACGCGCGCGGCGCCCACCGGCTCGACAACCGGTCAAGGTCCCGATAGCGGCGGCCGGCCCGAGCAGCAGCCGAAGCCTTAAGCCGCACGTCGCCCTAACCATTCGCCGCATCGGCGCTACAGCAATTGTCGTTTCGCGAACGAAGCGAACGTGCCGGGCGCGCTGGCGAGTTCGGCATAGCTGCCGCTCTGCACCACCTTGCCGTCGACGAGCACGATGATGCGATCGGCCTGCCGCACGGTGCTGAGCCGATGGGCGATGACGAGGCGGGTGACGTTGAGATTGCCGAGCGAGTCGCTCACGATGGCCTGCGAGCGGTTGTCGAGCGCGCTGGTTGCTTCGTCGAACAGCAGGATGCGCGGACGGCGGGCGATGGCGCGGGCGATCATGATGCGCTGGCGCTGCCCGCCCGACAGCGTGTTGACGCCCTCGGAAATGACGGTGCTCATTCCCATCGGCATCGCCTTGATGTCTTCTTCCAGCCCGGCAAGCCGCGCGGCTTCCCAGGCCTGTTCGAGCGGAAGCTGCACGCCGCCGCAGATATTGTCGTAGAGGCTGCCGGTCGCCAGCTTGCCATTCTGCAGAACGACGCCGAGCTGACGGCGGACCGCGCTGACATCGAGCGTATCGAGCGCCTTGCCGTCGAGAAACACCGTTCCGGATTCCGGCTTCTCGAATCCCAGCAGCAGCCTGAACAGCGAGGATTTTCCGCTGCCCGAGGGACCGACGATCGCGACATATTCGCCTTGCGCGATCCTGAACGAGACGTTCTCCAGAACCGGCGGACCGCTCGAGCCGTAGCGGAAGCTGACGCGCGACAGCTCGACCGCCCCCGCGATCTCGCCCGGCGACTTCCGCTCGTCCGAAAGTTCGGCGGCGCCGGAGATGAGAGGGCGCAGGCGGGTGATGTGCGGAACGGCGATCACGGCCTCGCTGAGGCCCGAAGCGAAAGAGCCGATCGACGCGATCGACTGCCCGAAGGCGGAGAAGAAGGCGAGAAACCCGCCGACGTCGATCAGCAGCCTGCTCTTGAGATAGGTCGCCGTCGCGAAGATGACGAGGGTGGCGATCAAGGGGTAAGCGGCTTCGAATACGCCGAGGACGTTGGCGGCGCGCTGCGAGCTGAGAAAACTGCGCTTCTGCGTCGAGAATTGCCTCGACCATACGGCAAGCGCGCGCGTCGTCGCATCGGCCACCCGCAGCTTTCCGATGCCCGAGATCAGTTGCAGCACAAAGCCGCCGATCCTGCCCTGCAGACCGAAATAATTGTTCTCGTGATAGAGCCTTACGCCACTGACGGCGAGAATGACGATCGCCCGGATCAGGCTCAGCAGCAATGCGATCAGGCCGAGCTTGAGATCGTACCAGAACATCAGCGCGATGCTGAAGATGGCGAACAGCCCGCTCATCATGCTGCGCATCACCCGTCCCGTGAACACCCGTCGCGCCGCGTCGACGCCCAGGGCGCGGTCGACGAAATCGCCCACGGTATATTCGCGAAACAGCGCGGTGGGGAGCCTGAGCACGCGGTCGATGACGGCCGCCTGCAGCTTCCAGTCCAGCGTCCCCTCGATCCTGAGCATCACCAGACCCTGCATGGTCTGCATGCTCGCGACCGCCATGGCGGTGATGGCCAGCGCAAGCGCGCAAAATGCCAGTTGATCGAGTTCGCTGCGCGGAATCACCGAATTCACGAGGAACTGGGTGATCAGCGGAGTGACCAGCGAAAGCAGGCCGATCGCGGCGACACTGAGGATGATCCGCAGAAAATTTCCCTGCGCGTGTCGAACCGCGAATGTCAGCAGGTCCCTGAAACGCAGCGGGCGCGCGGGCAGGGCGGGATAGAACGAGGCCGCCTCCGGCGACAATTCCATCGCGAGGGCACGGTCGACCGGGCGCTGTGCTCCGGTCGCGGGATCGAGCATGACGTAGCGGCGGCCCCGGCGACGGATCAGCGCGACCGGGCTCTGCGTCGCGCCGTACCAGGCCACGAGAGGGCCGCCGTCCTCCCGCCACCATTCGCCGCGCAACAATGTTCGGCGAACGCGCAGGCGCGCGGATCGGGCGACCTCGACGACGCCGGCAAATCCCGCTGGCGCCGGCGTCGGTGGCGGTGCTGCCGTGAAGGGGACGTGGAGCGATTCGGCGACCAGACGACAGGCGGCCAGCAGCGGATCCGTCTGATCGGTGGCAATTCCAGCCATGTCGTCGCGGGGCATGACGATGTTGGCGAGACGATCGAACGACTCCATCGTCTGCGCGGCCATCAACTCGCCACGAGCGACCAGACGCCGTTCCTCCTGTTCGGCAATGCGTCCGATCCGGTCGCGGATGCTGCCGGCTATGGCGTGATGAAACTGGTCGACGGCGCCCCACCATTGATCCGGCGCCGGCGTATCTTCGGTGGCGCTTGCGCGACATCCCGATGGTCCGGCCTCGATCCACATTCCCGCCGTCAGCGGCAGCGGCGGGCCACCCGCCGTGATCGCTGGCTCCAGACCCATCGGCCGCGCGGTCCCGGAGGCCAGTGATACCCACACCATGCTGCGTGCCGGACCCCTGCGTCGCTCATCCGGCGCGATTTCGCCGCCTTCCCCGCCTGCGACTTCGAGCATGTCCCAGCTCGGGGAGTTTTCATTGACCAGCCAGGCGAGATGCCTGATCCAGCCCGCGACAGGCTCGAAGGATTCGATGGCGGCGTTTCGAACGATCGCGGCTTCGCTGCCGGGACTTCCTACGCCGACGATCCGGATCGGCGAGCCGAGCAGATCGAAACCTTGCTGCAGGTCAAGGACGATCTCGTCCTTTTCGACGCGGAACAGATGGTGCCGCGCCCCGCCTTCGTCGCCGAGGGCGAATAGGTCGATATGCCCCGACATTACCCGCAGGGCATGCCCGCGGTGATCGAGCAGTCTTGGATGGCGGCCGTCAAAGGCGACCGTGGAGCGCGCCTGCGGATCGGCGATGGCCTCGATAAGCTGTCGGAGCGACTCGATCATTCCTGCGCCACGAGGTTTGCGTAGGCGCCTTCGAGGGCCATCAGCTGTTCATGTGTTCCGCGTTCGACGATGCGCCCCTGCTGCAGCACCACGATCTCGTCGCAGTCGCGGATCGTGCTCAGGCGATGGGCGATGATGATGCAGGTGCAGCTGCGGCGCCGCAGATTGTCGTCGATGATGTTCTCGGTGATCGGGTCGAGCGAACCGGTCGCCTCGTCGAGCACGATGACGGATGGATTGGAAACCAGCGCACGCGCGATCTCGATGCGCTGGCGCTGGCCGCCGCTGAAGTTGGCGCCGCCTTCGTTGACATAGCAGTCGTAATTTCCCGCCCTTGTCGCGATGTCGTCGTGGATCGCAGCGTCCTTCAACGCCCGGGAAATATCGTTCTCGGAAACGGTCGGGTCCCACAAGGTGAGGTTATCGCGCGCGGTGCCTTCGAACAGGAAGATATCCTGATCGACGTAGCTCACCGAGTTGGCGAAGACCTGCGGCGGGATGTCCCGGAGATTCCATCCGTCGATGCTGATGTCGCCGGCCCAGGGCCGGTACAGCCCGCAGATCAGCCGGCCGAGCGTGGATTTGCCGCTACCCGACGATCCGACGAGCGCAACGCGGGAGCCGGGTTCGATATGGATCGAAATGCCGTCGAGCAACGGCGCCTCGAGCATGGAATAGCCGAATTTGATGTCCCGCAGTTCGACGCGGCCCGCCAGTTTGGCCGGGAAGCGCTCGGGCGCCGCGGCCTGACCGTGCTTTTCCATCACCGGGTATTTGTAGACGTCCTCCAGCCGCTCCAGACCGCCCTTGATGGTCTGCAGGCTGCCGACGTAATTGACGAGTTCGGTGACAGGTTCCGAGAAACTCGCCATCAGCGATTGGAATGCGACGAGGCCCCCGAGCGTCAGGGAGCCCTCGATGACGCGCAGGCCGCCGGCGCCGAGGATCACGGCGACCGTCAATCCGGAAAACAGCGTTGGCAGCATGTCCAGGAAAACCGAGGATGCGCCGAGTTCCTGCTCGGCGTTCAAGGCCTTGGCCTGGACGCCGGCCCATTGTCCGAAAGCATCGTCCTCCAGCCCGCTCGCCTTGAGGGTTTCGATGCTGCGCACCGCGGCGACGGTGGTGCCGACGAGCTTGCCCTGTTCCAGGGCAAGGCTGCGGCTGAGGTCCTCGCGGCGGCTTCCGATGATCTTCAGTGCCACGACGTTGGCCAGCGACATGCCGACGCCGATGATCGCGAGGGGAAGATCGTAGATCGCCATCGCGATGGCGAAGAACACGATCGAGGTCAGGTTGAACGTATTGGAGGCAATGCCGCTCGACAGCAGGCGGCCAATCTGTTCGTTCGCCCCGACGCGCGTGGCGACGTCGCCGGCATGGCGCTGGGTGAAGAACTCGATCGGCAGCTTCATCACATGCCAGAGGAAGCGGCTGACCATCACGATCGACAGCTTGGTCTGCAGCCGCAGCAGCAGCGATTGGCGCAAATAGGTCAGCGCGCCGCGGATCAGCGCGGTGAGCGCCATCCCGATCAGCAATGGAATGAACCAGTTGCCGGTCTGCTTGATGAGGATGTCGTCGATGAAGATCTTGGAAAATCCGGCGGTGACGATCGCCGGAATCACCAGGGCGAGACTGAGGACGACCAGGAGCGCGACGGCCAGCTTCGCGGAGCGCAATTCGCGCAACAGCAGCCGAACGCCCTGCGGCTTGCTGCCCGATTTCCGGAACGCCGGCGTCGGCTCCAGTGTCAGGGCGACGCCGGTGAACGCCAGATCGAGCTCGACCATGTCGATCCGGCGGCGTCCGACCCCGGGATCGTTGATGTAGACGTCGCCGCCGTCGATGCCTTCCAGCACCACGAAATGATTGAAGTTCCAGTGAATGATGCAGGGCATCGGCAGGTCGCCCAGCGAACCCGGCTCCTTGCGAAAACCCTTGGCATCCATGCCGAATGTGCGCGCCGCGCGGACGATGTTGCTCGCCTTGCTGCCGTCGCGCGACACACCGCAAGCGATCCGAAGCTGCTCCAGCGGAATCCACGCGCCGTGATGCGCCAGCACCATGGCCAGCGACGCCGCCCCGCATTCGGACGCTTCCATCTGCAGGATGGTCGGCGTGTGACGGACGTTCCTGCGCCAGAAGATCCTTCGAATCCGGTGCCAGGTCGATGGCGACCGGAGTTGCGCCGGAGCCGGCTGCTGCGACGGTTTGCTATCCATCGAGCCCGGTCAACTTCTTGAAGAGCGGGACGACGAGATCGAGCGGACGCTGCCGCCGCGTGGTGATCTCGGCACGGGTCAACGTTCCGCTGGTCAGCCGGATCGGCGGTCCCTGTCCGACCGCCCAACGGTATCCGCTGGGCGTCTCCGGGTCCGGCTCGAGGCTGACAGTCGCGGCATAGGCGGCGCCCTCCTTCGAGAAGCGGTTGACCAGGTTGTCATTGTGCAGGACGGCTGACATGCCTTGAGGCGTAATCGGAAAATCCGAGATTGCCACCACCGTGCCGACCATCGTGCCGAATTCCTCGCGCTTCACCGTGCTGGGCTCGATGCGCACCGGCATGCCGAGCTTGACGGTCTTGCCGCGCTCGGCCGGAATGTAGATCAGGGCCTCTAGCTTGGTGCCTTCGCTCTCGATGGCGATCACCGGCGTGCCGACGGAAAGCACCGCCCCGGCGGAGATCTTGACTTCCAGCACGCGCCCCTCGACCGGGCTGATGATCTGCGTATTCTGCGTGAGCTGGCTCGCGGCGGCGTTCATCTGCCGGCGCGCATCGTTGACGGCGAATTCCGACGTCTGGCTCTCGCGTTCGCGCTGGGTTTCGAGGTCGGTCTGCTGCGACCGCAGTTTCAGGATTTCGTTCTGGGTGTCCTCGCGCCTTTGCTGGGCGTCGGTCAGATCGCGGCGGCGCTCCTCGAACGACCGGCGCGTCGTCAAGCCCTTGGCCAGCAGATCGTCGAGATTCTTGACGTCCACGGTCAGGAACTCGATGCGCTGGGTGGTCGCCTTGATGACCTGGTTGAATGCGGCCTCGAGCTTGGCCATGTTCTGGCGCTTGGAGGCGAGTTCGCGTTCGGTCTTTTCCAGCAGATCCTTGTGCTGCCGCTCCTTTTCTCTCAGCACCTCGACGGCTGCCGCGTACCGTTGCTGGATGTCGGTCTGGACGATTTCCGCGATCGGCTGCCCCTGCGACACGTGATCGCCGACCGTGACGTTGATGGTCGCGAGCCGGCCAGCCGCCGCGGATGCCGCATCGACGACGCGACCGCCGCCGCTGATCAGAATGCCTTCGCCGGCGGCGCGGGTCGGGACGCGTCCGACCATTCCCCATGTCACCGCGGCGACGAGCGCGGCGCCGATGACCACGACGATAATCCAGTCGAGCGGCCTGGTGATGCGGACCAGATGATCGAGTTGTTCGGGCGACGCGGCGCGTTGCAGGGCAACAGCGCGAAAAATCCGCTGCGAGGCGTCGGTCATTGATCAGGGCCCATCACTTGTTCGGAGACCGCGCCGCGGGCGCTGGCCGAAATCGGGCTGAACATGGCCGGTCTCCAGCGGCGGGCGAAATATACACAAAATGCCATTTGAAACAATCGAACGGGCGTCGCGCGACTGCCGAAAGCTGGCGCCGGACGAATTTGGAGCGATCCATATCGAACCAGACTAGCGGTTCCGGGCGCTGCGAACTATGCTTGAAGAACTTTTTTTGAGGCCGTCCAATGGATATCAGCGTGATGTGGAAGTCGGTCGCGGGAAGGGCTGCCACCGCGCCGCTACTGCTCGTTGCAGCCATCGTCATGTCCGCTCCGTCCCTGTCATTTGGCGGCGTCCTCAGTGAGAGCGATCTGAAAAGGATCGAGACGGTCAAGCCGCTGTTCCAGAACCTCATCGTCGATCTGGTTCAGACCTCGAAGCGAACCGACATTTCGCAAAGCGATGCGGACTGCGTTGCTTCCGCCATGCGCGAGCTGCTGCAGATATCGGAGGAGCTGTCGAGTTACGAGTACCTCATCACGATCGAGAAAGAGATCACCGACGTGGGCGACAATAGCCCGGTGAAGGGCGTCGTCAAATTCGCCATCGAGAAGACGAACACGATACTGGCGGAGGAAAGGAAGCGGCTGGCCCAGCTGTCCGACCGATGCTCGCGATTTCCGCTGGGTTTGAGCAAGACCCAGCAGGCGCTGCAGTTCATCGATGCGACGACCAGCCTGCTCAGTTCGATCCAACTGCGCCTGTAGCGGGCCTTGCATCGGGAACACAGGCACCATGCGGATGCGCCGCTTTGCTCCGCGCTCAGTGCTCGATGGGGCGAGGTTCGACGGGAATGGTCGGTCCTGTCGTCGGCGGGATCACGGGAATCCTGGGGCCCGGGCGTGACGCCATGCCGCCGGTCACCGTGTCGAGTTCGTCCCATTTCATTTCGGATTTCTTCATCTGTCTTCCCTCCGTCCGATCAGCTTGCCTTTCGCAGTGATTATTCCGCTGATCTGGCCGAAGCCTATCAGGCTGGCCGGGACTGGCCGTGACCAACGTCACAACGAACATCCTCGGCGGAGGTTTGGAGACAATGGCGGGCCCGGTATCCCGTTGCGGAAGCAGATGTCGGCGCGGCTTCGCGACAAGGCACGGCGCTCGCGGGAATCCCTCGTGTGATAACGGTCACAGCGCCGCGATGATGGAGGGCCTATTGGTCGGGTCACGGATGGCGGGAATGCCCTCGCTGCGGATCAACAGGAGACAGCCGTGACCAGGACGAGGAATTCGGATTGCAACGAGCAGATTGCCCTCATTGAGGACGCCGATCTCGACGCTGTCGTGGGCGGCGCCTCGAACCTTGCTCTTTCGCCCCAGCTCGCGCTGGCCTGGTATCCCGTCGGCGGCTGGACGATGAAGGACATCTGGACCAAGCCCACGCTCGGCACGTATCACTGATCCACCTGCAGGCTGGTGGCGATGCGCCGCGAGCGATTCACGCTGCGCATGCGGCATCGGCACAAGCCGCCATTCGCGAGTTGAAGAAATTTCGCGCGGCGGCAAGGCTTCGCCTTCGACCAGTTTCAGTGGGTTGAGAACATGGACAACAATCTTCATGAGTTGAGCGACGAACAATTGAACGATGCCGTGGGCGGCGGCCTCGTCGATTCCCTGCTTTCGGAGACCGAAGCGGCGGCGGACACGCTGGTCAAGCGCATTGCCGAGGACAGCAAGAAGTTCAGCGCGTTCCTCAACCCTGTCGTTCCGGAAGCGCCACCTTCGCCGATCGTGAGCTGATGAAGATATCCGGCTTGGCTGCCCGTCGGACGCGCAAGGCAGCGCGCAACGCACGGCTGTCGTCCCGCGTGCTCGCACGGCCATTCGGCGATTTGCGCGAGGGCGAAAAGGCACGTCGTGCTCCCTGATGTCGACAGCATGCGCGTGACGCCGAAGCGCGCGCCACAGGGCCGCGGCTTCGTGATCTCGCTTATTTGCAAAAGCGCGATCCCTGTGTTTACAAATGGTCATTGAATGGGGTTTTCAGGCCGCGCCGCGGCTTTGTCTCTTCCAGGATGGCGGCCTGTGCTGCCGATATGGGTTCTTCCGCCGGTATGGGTTCTTCCGCCGCAAGCCATGATCGCTCGCTCTGGTCGGCGACAATGCGCGAAACGGCGCTTGCCGCCCGTCCTTACGCGGGTGAAATAACTGTCGATGTGGCCGTGATCGGTGGCGGCATCACCGGCTGTTCGACGGCGCTCAACGCTGCGGAAGCCGGTGCATCCGTGATCCTGCTGGAAGCAAGGACCATCGGCTGGGGCGCTTCGGGGCGCAATGGCGGACAGGTCATTCCCGGGCTCAAATACGATCCCTCCGAACTGACGGCGAAATACGGTGAAGACGCCGGCCGCAGGCTCACCGAAGCGGTCGGCAACGCCGCCGATGTGGTGTTCGATCGAATTTCAAAGCACCGTATCGACTGCGATCCGAAGCGGGGAGGGTGGGTCCAGGCCGCCCATGCGGCGCCGGCGCTTTCCAGGGTGCAGCGGCGGGCGCAAGATTGGATGAAAGCCGGCGCGCCCGTCGAACTGCTCGACGCATCAGGGCTCGAAAGGCTGGTCGGGACGCGCGAGTATCTCGGCGGCTGGATCGACAAGCGTGCCGGCACGCTGCATCCACTCTCCTACACCCGTGGCCTCGCGCGCGCCGCCCGCGAAGCCGGTGTTGCCATTCATGAAAACTCTCCTGTGGAAGCGCTGGAGCAGAAGGGACAGGACTGGCTGCTCAAGACCGCGGGAGGACTCATCAAGGCCCGCTCCGTCGTCATTGGAACGGACGCTTATTCGACGCCGCTGGTCGCGGGGCTGCCCGAAGCGATGCTGCTGGTGCAGAGCGCGCAGCTCGCCACCGAGCCGCTCTCCGACAATCTCCAGGCGCATATTCTGCCGAACGGGTGCTGCTGTTCGGAAACGCGACGTCTCGCCTTCTATTTCCGGCTTTCGCCCGACGGCCGGCTGATGTTCGGCGGACGCGGCGCGGTTGGTGATGCCGAGAGCCCCGTCTTCACCGCGGCACTCGCTGCGGCGATGCGCCGGGTCTTTCCGGAGGCGGCCGATGTTCCGGTGGCTTTCAGCTGGTCGGGCCAGATCGGGCTCACCCTCGATGGGCTGCCGCGCGTCCACGAGCCGGCGCCGAACCTGCACATCGGCATGGGCTACAACGGTCGCGGCGTTGCCATGGCGACCGTGATGGGCGGCTGGCTTGCCGCCAAAGCGGTGCAAGGCAAGGCGCCCCCGCTGCCCGTAACGCCGCTCGCGCCGATCAGATGGCATCGGCTCCGACGTCCGGCGCTCGCGCTTGGCATTGCATCCGCATGGGTCCGCGACCGCATGGGCTTGGCGGATTGACCGTCATGCCCGATCGCGGGCAGGCTTCCTGCGAACTTGACGCGCAATTTCGGAATGGTGGTGAGATGCCGCTGATTTGCCCGACGTGTCAACCGGTTATTGGCATTCAAGGCGGCCATGCCGCTACTGTGCATGGGGTTGTTTTCGATCTCTTGATCCCCGCCTTCTCCTAGCGTGGTACCAGCAGCAGGGCGAGACCTGGGAACAGCAGCAGGATCAGCACGGCCAGCATGTAGACGCCGACGAACGGCATCACGCCGCCGAACACATCCGTGATCGGCCCGGGGGTCCGCCGCATGCCCTGCAGCACATACATCACCGTCCCGTCCGGCGGGCTGATCATGGCGATCTCGATCAGCATGGTGACGATGACGCCGAACCAGATCGGATCATAGCCGAGGCTCTTCACCACCGGAAACACCACCGGGATCGTGGTGATGATCATGGAAAAGCCCTCCATGAAGGTTCCGAGCGCCAGGTAGAAGCCGATGATGACCAGCATGATCGCCCAGGCCGGCAGCGGCAGCGCGCTGACGATCTCGGCCAGCGATTGCGGCACACGCAGCTGCGTCATGATGAAGTTCAGCATGTAGGCGCCGAACAGGATCAGGCCGAGCATCGAGGTGTTGCGCGCCGTCGCTTCCGCCGATTCATGCAGCAGCCTGAAGCTGAGTTTTCGCGCGACAAGCGCGAACACGATGGATGCGACCACGCCGAGCGCAGCGGCTTCCGTCGGCGTCGCGATGCCGCCATAGATCGTGCCGAGCACGATCAGGATCAGCAGCGTCGTCGGCAGCAGGTCGACGATGCTCAGCCATCGTTCCCGCGCGGTGATCGGCGGCAGTTCTTCCCTGGTCGGCGTGCGCAGGCCGTGGATGAAGATGACCGCGAAGAACAGCAGGCAGACCAGCACGCTCGGCACGATGGCGGCGATGTACATCTTGCCGACGGACGTTTCGGTCATCAGACCGTACACGATGAAGGTGATGCCCGGCGGGATCAAATTGCCCAACGCGCCGCCGGCGGCGAGCGAACCCAGCACCATGCGCTGGCTATAGGCTTTCTTCTCGAAATAGGGCAGGGCGACCGAGCCCATGGTGGCGGCCGTCGCCACGCTGGAGCCGGAGATCGCGGAGAATACGGCGCAGGCGGCGATGTTGGTATGCAGCAGGCCGCCGGGCCAGCGGCGCATCCAGACGTTGAGCGCGCGATAGAGTTGCTCGGATAAGCCCGACCGCAGCAGGATTTCGCCCATCAGCAGGAACAGCGGCACGGCGACCAGGACAAAACTCGACGACGGGGCCCAGATCACCTGGCCGAGGAACAGCCAGAACGGCCGGTCGGAGAACATGAATCCGGAAAGCAGCGCCAGCGCGCCGAGCACGACGGCGATGTAGACGCCCGATCCGAAGAACACGAGGAACAAGCCGACCAGCATCATGATTTCGCCGACCGGCAGCGCCGCCGCGCCCTGGCTCGCCGCGAAAATGGCGAGGCCGAGCATCACGAGCAGGAAAATGATGGCGATCACGATCAGGCGTCCTTTTCTGCGCTTCGGCCGGGAGCAAGGCCGACCGCCTCCAGCGCTTCCTGCGTCTCTTCCTGGTAGCCGCGCGGACCGAGCAGCCTGTCGATCTCGGCGGCGTCGCCTGCGATCAGCAGGCACACGATCTCCAGCAGCAGCACGACCGCGAACACCGCGAGCATCGTGACGCCTATCGCCCACAGCCCCTGCGGCACGACGAGCGGGATCGCCAGCGCACTGGTGTCCCTGGCGTTGAACAGCATGCTCTCGCCGACCAAAAGCCACGCGCACCAGGCGAGAAACAGCGCCAATCCGGTCAGGAGCACCAACGCAAAGGCGTGCAGATACTGGCGCACGCCGATCGGCAGGCGGTTGACCAGCACGTCGATGCGGATGTGGGAGCGCGTCGCCAGCGCGTGCGCCAGCCCCCAGGCCAGGCCGAATGCCAGCATGTAGCTGGTGATCTCGGTGGTGGCGCTGGACGAGAAGCCGCCGAAGTTTCGGCAGATCACGTCGATGGTGATGAACGCGGCGCAGAAGATGAAATTCCAGCCCGCTGCGTAGTTCATGAAGGCCGCGATCGCGGTCGCGATTTTGCGCATGGTGCGTGGGATTTCAACTCCGCGCATGGCCATGCGGGATCCACGTTCGTTGACGGCATCCGACATCTGTTCGGGCTCTCCGCGTGCGGTCAATTCGCGGTGAGCTTTATCCCCGTGATCGGCGCGATGATTTCAGTGTAGATCGTGCCGCAACGTGCCCCGCAGCGCTTCACCCAGCCGGGGATCACGGTGGTTTCCACGATCTTCTTCAGCGCGGCCTTGTCTTCCTCCGTCGCCTCAACGACCTTCATCGGCTTGTCCTTGACGAGGGTGTGGATCTTGCAGCCTTCGGCCTTGCCGGCGTTGCAGTCCAGTCCGTCCTGGGTAGCCTCGGCGCCGAGCTTCCATTGCGCCGTTTCGACGTCCTTCATCGTGGCCGAGATCAGGTCGCGCGTCGGCTGGTCGAGCTTGTTCCACCAATTCGTGTTGACGTAGTAGGCCGCCACCGCCCAACCGACGGAAAGGTTGTAGATGCTCGACGTCACCTCGTACCACTTCGCCGCATTGCCCGAACCGGTGCCGGTCACGGCGCAGTCGGCGACGCCGCGTTCGAGCGCGCTGTAGACTTCCGGGAAACCGATCGACACCGGTTGCGCGCCGATCGAGGTGACGACATCATTGAGCGAGGCGCCAAATGTTCGGATCTTTCTGCCCTTGAGGTCTGCGAGGCTTGCGACCGGCTGGCGGCACCAGATCACCTGGGCCGGGAAAGGATAGATCGCGACGATCTGGCTGCCGAACTTTTCCAGTTCCTTGTTGGCAATCGGCACCAGCGCAACCGCCGCCTTGCGGGCTTGTTCGATGTCCGGATGCAGGCCGGCGAGATCGACGCCGTCGAGGAACGGCACGTCGCCCGAGACGGTCGAGAGCGGCGCCGCGCCGATATCGACCTGGCCGGCGCGAATGAGGCGTAGCACTTCCGGACCGTTCAGCCCCATCTCCGGCCAAGCCGACAGCTTGACGTCGATCCGTCCGTCGGACTTGGCCTTGAGGCCATCGCGCAGCAGCGGCTGATCGACCTTGGTGAATTGCGGCTGTGTGCCGAACGGCTGGGTCACGATCGTGATGGTCATCTTCTGCTGCGCATCTGCAGTTGCGACCGTCCCAAGCCAGCACGCAGCAATGGCTGTTAGCACCCGTTGGCGTGGCGTCATCACAAACATCTCCTCTGGTCCTGGATCGGACGCAGTAACTGTTGCAATATTCGCACCAACCGTCCGCGAGCTCCCTCTCGCGCGGCGAGGGGCAGTCATGCACGTTGCCAATGCTTGGAAACTGGGCATCAAGGCGGGCAGAACGCCTGGATGACGTGCTGGTGCCGCGATCCGATCCGTGTAGGATCGCCGACGCCAAATGGCATATCAGAACTGGGGAATTCGCGTGGCGCTGATTGACGGTGCGCCGGTCAGGATCGGTGTCGATATCGGCGGCACCTTTACCGACCTGCAGATTTACGACGCCCGAACGGGCGCCATCGTCGGCTACAAGACGCCGACGACTCCCGAGGATCCCTCGATCGGCCTGATGACCGGAATCAAGGAAGCGGCAGCCCGTTACAATTTCGCGCTCTCCGATGTCGGCTTCCTGTTGCACGGCACGACGATCGCCACCAATGCGGTCCTGGAGCGCAAGCTGCCGAAGTCTTTGCTGGTGACCACGGCGGGTTTCGAGGACGTGCTGGAGATCGGCCGTCACGTCCGCCGCGAGGTCTATTCGCTCAGCCCGCAGCAACCGCCGACGCTGATCCCGCGCGATTGCCGGATCGGCGTCGCGGAGCGGACACGGGCGGACGGCAGCGTCGAGACACCATTGACGAAAGCAACGCTGGAAAGCCTCGCCGCAGCGATCGACAAGATCAATCCGGTCAGCGTCGCCGTCTGCCTGATGAATTCCTACCTCAACCCGGCGCACGAGCAGGCGATCGCCGAGTACCTCGCCAAGACGAGGCCCGCGCTGAGAGTCTCCTGCGCAAGCGCCCTGAGCGCGGAGATCCGCGAATACGAGCGCACGTCGACCACCGTGCTCAATGCTGTTCTGATCCCGGTCATCGCGGGATATCTCGACAAGCTTTCGCACCGCATGGAGATGGAAGGGTTTCGGCCGCGCCTGCTGCTGGTGCAATCCAACGGCGGCGTCTGCGCCGCACGCACCGCGGCGGTGGAGCCGGTGCGGCTGTTGCTGTCGGGGCCATCGGGTGGCAGCGCGGCCTGCGCGCTGCTGAGCAAGGTTCTCGGCGAGGACAACCTGATCGGCGTCGACATGGGCGGCACCAGCTTCGACGTCTCGGTCGTGCGCAACGGCCGCGTCAATGTCGTCATGCAGGGCGAGGTGGATCGCATGCCGGTCCGGATCCCCATGGTCGAAATCCGCGCCATCGGCGCCGGCGGCGGCTCGCTGGCGAAAGTGCAGCGTGGCCAGCGGTTGACGGTCGGGCCAGAGAGCGCCGGCTCCACGCCGGGCCCCGCCTGTTACGGACGCGGCGGCACCGGTGCGACGGTGACGGATGCCAACGTCACGCTCGGCCGGATCGACGGCGAGAAATTTTTGGGCGGCGGGATGCGCCTCGACGGCAAGGCGGCGCGCGGCGTGATTGATGCCGAGGTCGCACAGCCGCTCAGCCTTCCGACCGAGCCCGCGGCGGAAGGATTGCTCGCCGTGGTCAACGCCAACCTCGGCGCCGCGATCCGCCTGTCGCTGTTCGAGAAGGGCGTCGATCCCCGCGAGTTCACCATGATCGCCTTCGGCGGCGCCGCCGGGCTGCATGCGCTCGAGGTGGCCGACGAAACCGGAATCCGGCGCGTGGTCTTCCCGGAGAACGCCAGCACGCTGTCAGCCTACGGCATTCTTCATTCCGACCTGACTCATGATCTCGTGCGTTCGCGCGTGCTCGATGCGACGGCTGAAAAGCTCGGCGCGATCACGCCGCTGCTCGACAGCCTCATTGCCGACGCGCGGACAAGGCTCGATGCAGACGCGATTCCCGAGAGCGAGCGTCACATCGAACTCTTTGCCGACATGCACTACAAGGGACAGGCGTTTGAGCTGACGGTGCCGTTGCGCGCGCACAGGCTCGACAAGGCGGCGCTTGCGGTGCTGCTCGATGATTTTCACGATCTCCACCGTCAATATTTCTCTTATTCAAATCCGGGCTCTCCGGTCGAGATCGTGTCGCTGCGGGCCTCGGCGATCGGCCGCCTGCCCAAGCCGGTCGCGAAGGGAGCGGAGGCGCGCGATGGCGGCAAGCCGGTCGGCCAGCGAAGAATCTGGCTGTCCGGCGGCTGGCGCGATGTCGCGGTATGGAATCGCGCCGACGTCTTCCTGGGCGCGACGATCGAAGGGCCGGCTGTGATCGAGGAGGCCTATACCAGCGTGCTGCTGATGGAGGGATGGAGTTGCCAGCGCGACAAGAGCGGCCACCTCGTGGCGAGGAAGCAGGGATGAACAAGATAATTGCCGAGACCGAGATATCGCCGATTGAACTCGAGATCATCTATAACGCCCTGACTGCCGCCGCGGCCGAGATGGACGTCACCATCTGGCGCACCAGCCGCTCGACCATCGTGCGCGAGTTGCTCGACTATTCGACCGCGATCTTCGACCGCAATGGCTGGAACGTGGCGCAGGCGGCGCGCATCCCGAGTCACCTCAACTCGATGAGCTATTTCCTCACCGAACTCCTCGCGCATCACATCCCGCCCGACCAATGGGGGCCCGGTGATGTCGTCATTTCGAACGACCCGTATTGCGGCGGGCAACATTTGCCCGACATTGTCGCCTACAAGGCCGTGTTCCGCAACGGTAGGCGCATCGGGTTCGTCGGCGCTTTGTGCCACCATCTCGACGTCGGCGGCTCCTCGCCGGGCAGCTACGGTTCGAGCGCGACGGAGATCTTTCAGGAGGGGCTGCGCATCCCACCGGTGAAGATCGTCGAGGACGGCAGGCTGAACGAGCCGATCCGCGCCATCATCCTGCAGAACGTCCGCCAGCCCGACATTCTCTGGGGCGATCTGCAGTCGCAGCTCGCCTCGCTCGACATCGGCGCGGCCAGCGTCGAGCGGCTTGCCGCCAAACTCGGCGAGGCGCGTTTCGAGAAGGCGACCAGCCTGTTGCTCGATCGGTCCGAGGCCGCGATGCGCGCCGTGATCGGCCGGATCCCCGACGGCACGTACGAATTCGAGGATCACGTCGACGATGACGGGATTTCGGATGCGCCGATCCACATTCATGCCAGGCTGACGGTCGCGGGCGACGAACTCACGGTCGATCTCTCCGGTTGCAGTCCGCAGGTGATGGGGCCGAGCAATGCCACGCTGTCCTCGACCTGTTCGACCGTGTTCTATGCACTGATCGCGTCGGCTGACGTGCCGATCGCGGCCAATGCCGGATGCTATCGTCCGGTCAAGATCGTCGCGCCGCCCGGCCTGTGCGTCAGCGCGGCTGCGCCGGCGCCGGTCGTGCACCGAATCGCCATTGGTCACCGGCTGGCCACGGTACTGTTCGGGGCATTGCATCAGGCGGTGCCGGCGCGGATGCCGGCGGCATATTATGCGGTGTCCTATGTGGTGACGCTGCAGACCATCGATCCCGAGCTTGGCCGCCGCGTTCTGGTAGAGATCGAGGTCGGTGGCATCGGCGCGCTGCCGGTTTCCGACGGGCCGTCGGCGCTGTCGTTCGGCATGCACAACAATTCGAACATCCCGATGGAGATGATCGAAAGCGACATGCCGGTGACGTTCATGGGCTACGGACTGCTGACCGATACCGGCGGCCCCGGCCAATGGCGCGGCGGCCTCGGCCTGTGGCGCGAATGGCGGATCGACTGCCCGATGGCGCAGTTGTCGACCAATCTTGATCGGTTCAAGTTCCGGCCGTTCGGTCTGGCCGGCGGCGAAGCCGCCGCGCCCAGCGCGCTCTATCTGATCCGCGACGGCCAGAAGCAGGCGTTGCGCTCCAAGGTCACGAACATGATGGTACAGCGTGGCGACGTCATCCGGCTCGAGACGTCGGGCGGCGGCGGTTTTGGCGACGCAAAGTTGCGGGCGCGGGAACTGGTGGAACGCGACGTGCGGTTTGGCTATGTCAGCGCTGCGGCAGCTCAAAGCGCCTACGGGCAAGGCGGCCTCGGATGAAGCCGCCAATTATGCCTGACTAGTTCGAAACCTTCCTGCGCGCGGCCCGTATCCCCAGGGATAGCCGCTGAACCGGAAGTATTCGATCGTGAACAACGCGTCCCAGCTCGATCGCTTGCGTGATCAGATCCGAGCGCTGCGAGAGCAGGCCGGCCAACTCCCGGCCGGTGAAGCCCGGGACGACCTGCTGCGCAAGGCAAAGCAGGAAGAAATAGCCTTGCGTCTGATCGAATGGGTCACCTTTCCAGAGCAGGTTCCTCCCCCTGAAGATGTTGTCTCCATCAAGAAGCACCGCCTGCGACGGGAATGAGATGTCGACCAGACCCCGGCGTGCCGACAACGGACCGGATCAGTCGTCGATGGTGTGACGAATGCACGCTCTCAGTTCGTCGATGCTGTTGGCGATCAGACGGGCGCCGGCGGCGACCAGGCGATCCGTCTGGTGATACCCCCAGCCGACCCCGATCGATCGCAGGCCGGCGGCACGCGCCATCTCCATGTCGAACGTCGTGTCGCCGATGAAGATCGTATCTTCGGGCGCCGCTCCGGTTGCCGCCATCGCCTGCAGCAGCATGCCGGGATGCGGCTTTGAGGGGGCGGTGTCGGCCGCCTGAATGGTCTGGAAGTGGCCGCTCCATCGCAGCGCTTCGAGCGCCGGAGCCACCGTGTCGGAACGGTGTCCGGTGGCAAGGCCCAGGATGATGTCCGGCCGCGAACCCAACTCTGCCAGCAGTTCGCCGGCGCCGTCGAACGGCCGTTCGGCGAACACATCATCGGCCCGCAATCGCGGCAGCAGCATATCGTAGGCCCTGACCATCTCTGCAATCGGCGCCGTCGGTCCGGCGAGCTCGGTCAGGATGACGTTGAGCGACTTTCCGACCAGCGCGAGGCTCGCGGACGGCGGCGGAGCGGGCAACCGGAATTCGGCAAACACGATGCGATGGCTCTCCAGGATGAGCGTGCGGCTGTCGACCAATGTGCCGTCGAAATCGAAGAGGATCAGTTTCAAGATGGTCTCTCAATGCGGTGGCCGGCGAAGGCACGAATAGACACGTACCAGTTCGCGCGTTTGCACGGGAACGGCAAGCATTGCGTCCCGGTTTTTCGTCGCTGTCTCACAGGATAGCCAGAAGTAGTTTCCAGCGGGATCAATGACGAGGCGGTTCGGCGCGAAACTGGACAGAACGATCGACAGATAAGGGACCGTGGAAAACCACGACAGCGCGGCGAGCGCCGGCCGGATCCGCTCGGCCGAGACGAAGCGCGGATCGCCGAGGCCGGGATCGGATTGACCGCTCATCGCCAGAGCGGCCACGGCATCGCGGTAATCGACCCACAACGCGATGAATTTTCCGGTCTCGACGACGTGAATGGTGGTCACGATCAACAGGATCGAGGCGAGCGCGCAGTGCGAGCGACCGCGTTTCAAAATCAGGCCGCACCGGAGTTTCTGCAAGGTCCTGAAATGAATTCCTTCTCTTGTCATGGCTGTGATGGCCGCGATGGCGCCGAGCAGGGGAATGCCGACGACCAGCGCGGTCCTCAAATAATATCGGCTGTCCGCATGGAGCGAATGATCGAAACGCAGCCAGTACACGACGAGCGATCCCAGCACGAGCCCGAAGGCGCCGAAGCAGGCGCGCTGCGGCAGCCATTTTGAAAACGCCAGGACTATCGCGCCATACCCGGAGACTGCCGCCAGCAATGTCAGCACGATCCCCGCCTGGAAGATTTCGGGATCGAAGAAGCGCAACGCGGCCCTGACGAATACATCTGCGTAATAATCGTCGGGACGCACGGCAATTTTTGCCGCCACGGCCAATCCCAGGATGATGGTCAGGTTCACCGCGGCGCGCATGAAGACAACGCTCCGCAACCCGCGCGGCGCCAGCGTCGCCGTGATCGCCACCAGCAACACCAGGGCGCCTTCATGCGTGAATGCCAGCAGCAGCGACATCGTCAAGGCCAGCAGGGCGCCCGTAAGGGTCGGTTTCGCATAATGGCCCAGCGCCAGCGCCGGCCAGAACAGCGCGTGGGCTAGCCACATCTCGGTCGGAAAGCCGAAAATCAGCGGGCAGAGCAGGGCGGTCGATCCGCACGCATAGACAAAGAGGATGCGGCCGGGCGAGCGGTCGGTCGCCCATGTCAAGGCCAGCCCGATCAACGGTGAAGCATAGAACTGGACCCCGTAGGCGACAATGCCGGCTGCCGGATTGCCGGTGATGCGGACGAGGGCCTCGGCCGGCAGCAGCGTCAGCAGGTAAACCGATATCCGGCCGGAGACATTGTGCCAGTGAAAGGCCCAGACGTCGCGAACCGCAACCGCGTAAGAGAACATCGCGCCATCGCCATACAGCTCCAGCCGGAAGAACAGCGCGACGAGAGGGAATACGATGGCCCAGCCAACGCCCGCGGCCACGATCAGAAGCCGGAACGAAGCGTCGTCGACGCGCAGCGCCCGGCTCAACATCTCAAGGCAGGCTCGCGTCAGGCATCACGCGGCTCGGCGCCACTTTGTGCGGTCATGATTTGTCGCCGAGGAAAGGTTTCAGGGCAGCGAGCTTGTGCCCGGAGCGTACCGCCTTTGTCGTCAGGTAGCGTCTGTTGTGCGAATGAACCGCCGTTTCCAGCGGAACGCGCGCGACGATCTCGATACCGCCTTTCCTGAGACCTTCGAGTTTCGCCGGATTGTTGGTGAGCAGCAAGATCCGCGTGCAGTTGAGCTGTCGCAATATCGTCGCGGCGATGTCATATTCGCGCTCATCGTCTTCGAAGCCCAGCATCGTATTGGCGTCGCGCGTATCGAGCCCCGCGTCCTGCAAAAGATAGGCCCGCATCTTGTTCGCAAGTCCGATGCCGCGCCCTTCCTGCGCCAGATAGAGGATGATCCCGCCATCGAGGTTTTCGAGGCGGGTCAGCGCGAGGCGAAGCTGGTCACCACAGTCGCACCGTTGCGAACCGAACACGTCGCCGGTGAGGCATGCCGAATGCAGACGAACAGGGACGGGCTCCGCGAAATTGGGACTGCCGATGATGATGGCGACCTGATCGAGGCCGAGCGCGTCGCGAAACACGACAAAACGGGCTATCGAACCTGACGCAAGGGGTATCGTGGCCTCGCTGGCCGCCACCACTGCATCGCCATGGCTTGCCGCGAAGCGATCGACCGCGTCGGCCTCGACGCTGATGATCGCGCGGTTCACGTCCGCAGAGGCCGTCTTCGGATGGGCTGTCAAAACGGCCGGCAGGCTGCGGCTCAGCTTGGCGAGCCGGATCGCCGTGCCGGCGGCACGGCCGGCGGTTACCGCTCCGGCTGCAATAGGTGTGTCCCGGACATTCCCGGCGGCGAGCGCGAGGATGTCGCGCGCGCGGGTCTCCGCGGACAGCGACAGCGCCACGGCAGTGGAGGATTCAATTCCGATGGCGCGTGCGCGCTGCGGCGTCAGTATCAGTTGCAGGGCGTCCGCGCCGCACAAGGCTGCGAATTCGCGCAAACGCGGTTCGTCGAGATTTTCAACCGGCAAGGCGAACAAGACCTCGCCGTCTGCCTCGATGCGGACCGGCCTTCGCGCGTAGAGTTCGGCCAAAGCGCGGTTGACCGTGAGGTATTCCTCGCTGCCGAACAGGGCAGAGTTCGCATATGAATGCGCGGCGTTCATCTAACGGACCTTCCAAAAACCGGGCGCGTTCGTGGAACACCAAGGGTCCGAGATCATTCCGTTATAAATCATATGGATTTTTAGGGCCGACTGGCCGATAGTGGCATCGATCACGCGCGAGAACCGAGTTTTGAAGCCTGCCGCACCGCTTGGCAATTTCCTCACCCGTCAATTTGCTACTTCCGATGAGTGGGAGAGCTTTGTCGAGCGCTTTCGTAAAGGACAGCAGCCGCTGCCGCAAGCCTGGGCCGATCTGTTCGGCCCGTTGCGCAGCGGCGTGGTTGACGACCTCATGATCATCGGGCAGGTCGGCCAGTCGCTCGACGGCCGCGTCGCGACGGCGACCGGCCACTCGAAGTATATCAACTGCCCGGCCGGCATCGCGCATCTGCACCGACTGCGCGCGCTGGTCGACATTGTCGTCGTCGGCGTCGGCACGGCGCTGGCCGACAACCCGCAACTGACGGTCCGGCAGGTCGCCGGGCCGCAGCCCGCGCGCGCGGTGATCGATCCCAAAGGGCGTCTCGGCGCGGATGCGAAATTGTTCGCCGACGACGGCGTGCGGCGGCTGCTGCTCACGGCGGAAGGCTGTGCGGTCGCGCCGCCCAGGGGCGTGGAGGTCATCACCTTGCCGGCCGAAGATGGCAACATTGCACCGCCAGCCATCGTCGCGTCGCTGGCCCGTGCGGGAATGCGCCGGATTCTGGTCGAGGGCGGCGCCGATACCGTGTCGCGCTTCATCGCGGCGCGATGCCTCGACCGACTCCACGTCAGCGTGGCGCCCGTCATGCTGGGCGCGGGTGGCCCCGGTATCGAACTGCCGCCGCTCGATCGGGCCGACGAGGCCCGCCGCATGCAGGTCCGCGTCCACAAGATCGAGGATGATGTCCTGTTCGACTGCGACCTGTCCGATCAGCGCACTGCCATCGGCGTTGCGAAAAAATCGACATGACCGACGCGAATGCTCGAGGCGCCCTGATCGACTTTCCCGTTTCGCCTGGCCAGCCAATTCTCGATATCGCGATGCGGTAGCGCGTCGATCTCTCTCGCGGCGTGGGCCCATCCGGACAGCAATTCGCGCTGCATCTCGCGATCGCCGGGGCCGATCTGCCAATCCGAATGACCCTGCACGATCGAATAGCCGACGGCCTCCAATCTCGAAATGGCGGCGGTGGCCGCCGAGGGACCCAGCGCTGGTCCGAACCCTTTGTCGGTACGCTGGTGGGTATTGACCGCCGAAATGATCATCTCGTCGAGCGGATCGGTCGGAGAGAAGGCGGTGCGTCCGTCATAGGTCAACGCGGCGTAGAGTGGCAGCGCTTGCATGGCCAGCCGGCTGACGAGGCGGTCCATCCAAGCATCTGAAACCAGATCGAGCAGCGCCGAGGTGGTGATCAGGTGCTTGGCGCCATTGAGCACTGCTTCGAAATCGCCAAGAAGATCGAGCGGCACGGCATTGAGCGTGACGCCACCGCCGCTTTGGTCGCAGGCCAGAGCCAGCAATTGTCGATCGTTGTCCACGAGATCCCAATGCTGTCGCGGCGGCAGATGCGGACCCAGCGCACGGATCGTCGAGCCCGCGCCGCAGGCGAGATCGACCACATCGATCGTATCGCGCGATCCGAACCGGGCGGCCACCGCGCCGAGCACGGCTGGATTGCGTGCCTGCCGATCATGACCCTCCCGCAACGCCAGCCACTTGGCGGAAAAGCCGCTCATGACAGCTTGCTCAGCGCGGCGTCGAAGATCGCCGCCGATTGCTGCCACGTCGGCAATTGCTTCGCCGACGCCCACGCGCCGTCCGCGAGCCGCCTGCGCAGCGCGGTATCGGCGATCATCCGGCGCAGCGACGCGGCCAATTCGGTCACGTCTCCGGGAGCCACCAGCAAGCCCGCGGTTGGCGGCACCGTATCGGGAATGGCTCCCGTCCTGGTCCCGATCACGGGCAGGCCGCGCGACAGCGCCTCGCTGTACGCCATGCCATACCCCTCGAAGCGCGAAGCAAGCACGAACACATCCGCTTCGTCGTACAGAAGCGCGAGGCGTTCGGAAGATATGGCGCCGAGCAGCGCAACGCGGTCCGAGAGCCTGTGTTCCGACAGGCAGGCCTGAAGCCTGGCCGCCTCCTTCGGATCGCGGGTGTGATCGCCGGCAATCGTTAGCCGCCATGAAAGTCCGGTCAAAGTCGCCAACGCGGCGACGAGCACGTCGAACCCCTTGCGGGGTGTCACCGCACCCACCGAGAGCAGATGTGGAACGCCTTCGCGGCTACCCTGCGCGCGGGACACGGGATCGTTGCCGGGCCTTGCCACGGTGATGCGTTCAGCCGGCACGTCGTAATCCGAAGCGAGAAGCCTGGCGGTCGCGGGACTCGTCACCACGACTTCGCGCACGCATGCCAGCGCGGCCCGCTCGCTGCGACGCAGGCCGGCGACGCGTTCGTCCGGCAGCCCCCATTCCAGCGCGAGCGGATGATGCACCAACCCGAGCAGAGGGTGGCGGCTGGCCGCTTCAGCTGCGATCTCCGGCAACACGCCCAAGGCCAGGCCGTCGATCACTATGGGCCGGCCGTGTGACACCGTCGACAGAAGGGATCGCGCGGCCGATCGGGTTGCCTCGTCAGGCGAAGGAAATCCGTCGCCGATGTCGAGACATTCGACATCCCAGCCCAGTTGGCGGAGTTCGGCCATGATCCGCTTGTCGTACGCATAGCCGCCGGTCGGCGTCTCGAGACTTCCCGGCACCGCGAACACGACGCGCTTCACCACAAGGGCGCCTCGTACTGCGCGCGCGCCACGTGGGATTCCGACAGCGTGATGCGGATCGCCTTGAGTTCGCGGCCGGGGCGGCCGAGCTCGCCGGCGCGCGCCGGCTTTGCCAATCCGTCGAAGATGTATTTCGACAGGAACTCGGTCGTCGTGTTCTTGCCCTTGAACTCGGGCAGATCGTCGAGATTTTGGTAATTGAGCGGTCCGAGTACCGCCTTGAGGGCCTCATGGGCGCGACCGATATCGATCACGATGGCATTCTCGTCGAGCGCTTCTGCGATGAAGGCGGCATCGACTACGAATGTGGCGCCGTGCATTTTCTGCGCGGGACCGAACACCGCGCCCTTGAAGGAATGGGCGATCATGATGTGATCGCGAACTTCGACGGTGAACACGGCAGCTCCTTACGGGTAGGTGATGGGTTGGCAGAGTATTCCGCTGCCGGGGTTCAGGATGTTCGGCAGCCGCTGCGGCAGATCGCCGAACGCAATGGCGGGCGCCAGCAGGGCGTCGAGCCTGGGGTCGCCGAGCAGCGCGATGGCGGCGGCAAGCCGCCGGCGATGCGTCCAGCGCGGTCGATGCGACGGCGCGACGCTCCCGACCTGGCTCGATACCAGCCGAAGCCGGCGGCTGTGGAACGGTCCGCCGAGCATTGCCGTGACGGCCGCATCGCCATACCAGCTCATTTCCAATACCGTCGCCTCGTCTCCCGCCAGTTCGAGCGCCGTCCGCAATCCATCGGGCGACCCGCTGGCGTGCACGACGAGATCGCAATCGGCATGTGCGTCGGCCGGCCCTGCAAAGCCAACCCCGAGTTGACCGGCTAATTCCGCCCGGCTGGCGTTGATATCGACCAGCGTGACATCGGCCCCTGGTATCCGTCCGCAGAGATAGGCGACGAGTGAACCGACCACGCCGGCTCCGACCACGGCGATGCGATCGGCCGGACCGGGGGCTGCATCCCACACACCGTTCAGCGCGGTCTCCATGTTGGCGGCCAGCACCGCGCGCAAGGGCGGTATATCATCGGGAAGCGGCACGACGGCGCTTGCCGGAATATTGAACGCACTCTGGTGCGGGAAGAGCGCAAACACCTTCTTGCCGCGCAGGGCGTCATCTCCGTTCTCGATCTGTCCGACCGCGGCATAGCCATATTTGACCGGAAACGGGAATTCCCCCGCCATGAACGGCGCGCGCATCCGCTGGAATTCGCCCGCGGGAATGCGGCCGCCGAACACGAGCGATTCCGTGCCGCGGCTGATGGCGCTGTAAAGCGTCTTGACGCGCATCTCGTCAGCGCCGGGCGGCGGAATGACCTGCTCGCGCAATTCGACCTTTGCGGGGCCGCAATACCACAAAGCCGAGGCGGTATCGGCGCTGGCGCTGACAGCCATTTTCTTCGATCTCGGGCTGGAATTCATGACGGCGGGACGTGTTATAGGGTGTACTCTGCACCGCCCGTAGGCGAATGAGAAGCCGTAACCTGATCCGTTGCAAGTCCCCAACCCCGCCATGATTCAAGCCGAGGCCGCCGACACCAGCATGTTCGCCAGGCGGGCGATTTTCGCCGTGCTGTTTTCGGTCGTCATGGCGGGATCGCTGTGGCTGGCCGCGAGGGCGCTGGCCCCCGGCGGGCTTGGCATGATGGATGTCGCCGTGCTCGTGCTGTTCGCGGTCACGCTGCCCTGGATGGCCGCCGGTTTCGTCAATGCCGTGATCGGTTTTGTCATCATGCGCTTTTCCGCCGATCCGGTGACGACGGTAATCCCCGCGGTTGGACTGATCGGCGACGACCCGCCCATCCTTTCGTCGACCGCCATCCTGCTGTGTGTCCGTAACGAGCTGCCGCGGCGGATCATCCGCAATCTCGACACCATGCTCGAAGGCCTCCTCGCGTCCGGCTACGGCGAGCGGTTCCACGTCTATCTGCTCAGCGATACCAGCGAAGCGGATCTCGCGGCGAGCGAACAAGCGCTGTTTTCCGAACTGATCGCGCGCTGGCGCGATCGGGTCGCGATCGACTATCGCCGCCGCACGGTGAATACCGGCTTCAAGGCCGGCAATATCAGGGATTTTTGCGAGCGATGGGGCCGTCGCCACGAATTCGCGGTGACGCTCGACGCCGACAGTTTCATGTCGGCGGACGCCATCCTTCGCCTGGTGCGGATCATGCAGGTCGATCCCAGGCTTGGCATTTTGCAGGGCCTCATCGTGGGAATGCCGTCGACGAGCCTGTTCGCACGAATCTTCCAGTTCGGCATGCGGCTCGGCATGCGTTCCTACACCATCGGCAGCGCGTGGTGGCAGTCCGATTGCGGGCCTTATTGGGGGCACAACGCGATCCTGCGGCTGCAGCCGTTCATGGAACACTGCCAGCTTCCGGTATTGCCCGGGCGCGGCGAAACGGAGCGGCACATCCTCAGTCACGACCAGATCGAGGCGGCGCTGATGCGCGCGGCCGGCTATCACGTGCGGGTGCTGCCGCGCGAGGATCTCGGCTGGGAGGAAAATCCGCCGACGCTACTGGAGTTCATGCGCCGCGACCTGCGCTGGTGTCAGGGCAACATGCAGTACTGGCGGTTTCTCCCGCTGCCGGGACTTAAAGCCGTCAGCCGTTACCAACTCGTGCTTGCGATCCTGATGTTCATCGGTTCGCCGGCCTGGATCGGCTTGCTCGCTCTCGCCACGATCGCGCTCGCAACGAGCGATGCCTCCACTCAGTTCGCGCGCGGCGATGCCGGCGGGGCGTTGCTGTTCTGGGTGCTCTTGATGTGGTTCTCACCGAAAATCGCGGGCGCGCTTGACGTTCTGTTATCGCCGCAGGAGCGCCGCGCCTTCGGCGGCGCGGGCCGCTTCATCGTCAACTTCGTCATCGAGGCGATCTACTCGATCCTCCTGGTTCCGGTGCTCTGGATCAGTCACACGATCTTTCTGTTCGGCCTGCTGTTCAATCGCGAGATCCGCTGGATGGGACAGGTTCGCGACGATCATGCCGTGCCATTCACCCTTGCCTTGCACGATCTCTGGCCGCAGACGCTGGTCGGCTGCGCATCGCTTGGCCTCGTGCTGGTCAACCAGCCCTGGGCGCTGCCGTATGTTCTGCTGCTGGCCGGAGGACCGGCGCTGTCGGTCCCGTTCGCGATGCTGACCGCATGGCCTGCACTCGGCGAACTGGCCGCCCGTCTCGGCGTCGGCCGGATTCCGGAGGAGACGGATACCCCTGAGGATCTGCTCGACCTGGCGCTGCCGGCGATCAAGCCGGAGGGCCGGCCGCCTCTGACGAATTCGGTCTAGCCGATGTTCGGCGCCGTCAGGACCGCACGGGCCACCCTCAGGTCACTTCGAATCTATTACGGCGACCGCAAACGAGCCGCGGCGATGGACCGGCTCTACCGCCGGTTTGTCCGGGAGGGCGATCTGGTGTTCGATGTCGGCGCGCATGTCGGCGATCGCGTTGCCTCGTTCCGGCGGATCGGCGCGCATGTCGTCGCGGTCGAGCCGCAGCCGGCCATGGTGCGGGCACTCCGGCTGCTTCATGGCCGCAGCAAGTCGGTCGCCATCGAAGAGCGCGCGGTGGGGCGCGAACCGGGCAGGGCGCGGATGCTGATCAATGTCGACAATCCGACCGTGTCTTCGATCTCTGCAGCCTTCGTCAAAGCCGCCGATGGCGCCCCCGGCTGGGAAACGCAGCGCTGGAACGAAACCGTCGACATCGAGGTCACGACGCTGGATGCGCTGATCGCCGGGCATGGCGTTCCCGCCTTTATCAAGCTCGATGTAGAGGGTTTCGAGGCAGAAGCCTTGTCGGGCCTGTCGCGGCCGGTGCCGGCGCTTTCGTTCGAATTCACCACCATCCAGCGCGACGTCGGCCTTGCCTGCATCGCGCGCTGCGCTGCGCTGGGCTACGCGCGCTTCAATGCTGCGCTCGGCGAAAGCCAGGCCCTGGTCGGTGAGTGGGTGAGCGCCCGGGATATCGCGGCCTGGCTGGCCGCGCTGCCGCAGACGGCGAATTCCGGGGACATCTATGCCGTCGCGGACTGACCGGGCGTTCGCGCAGCCGCGGTTTCTGATCGTCTCGGCAGTCGCGCTGATCGCGGTGGGCTTCGCCCTCACGCTGTTGATCTTCTATCCCGGCGTCATGACTTATGATGCCAAATTCGTGTACGAGGACATCGCCAAGGGCACGACGGGCGACTGGCAGTCGCCGGTCATGGTGTGGCTGTGGGGCCTGATCGATCCGCTCGCGCCCGGCGCCGGCAGCATGTTCCTGCTGATCGCTGCGACCTACTGGGCAGGTTTTGGCGTGCTGTCGCTTGCGCTCGCTCTCCGCGGCAAGTCCGGCGCGCTGCTGCTGCCACTGCTGGCGATGACGCCGCCGGCCTTGGCCTTCGCCGGGATCATCTGGCGGGACATCTTGCTGGCGACGTGCTGGCTACTTGCTGCTTCCGTGGCTTACGCCGTATCCGAACGCCCATCGCCGATCAGGCCCGCCGGGCAGGCGCTGGCGCTGGGGCTTCTGATCACGGGAGTATTGCTGAGGCCGAACGCCCTGCTGGCTGCGCCGATCATCGCAGCCTACGTCATGTGGCTGTCGCGCGTGTCGCTGCGCAAAATTGCCATCCTGTACGTTCCGGCCGCGATCGCTTTGTTCGGTATCGTGCAACTGACCTATTACGGCATGTTGAATGCCAAGCGGCAGCATCCGCTGCAAACCATCATGATCTTCGATCTCGGCGGCATCAGCCATTTTACCAAGCAGAACCAGTTTCCCGTCGCCTGGAATGAGACCGAGCGTGCGATGCTGCTCAACGGCTGTTACCAGCCGACCATGTGGGACATCTATTGGCGGCTCAAGCCGTGCGATTTCGTGATGGGCAAGGTCGAGCGCGAAGCCGGCTTGTTCGGCACCCCGGCGATATCGGGCGCCTGGACGACGGCGCTGCTGCATCATCCGTTCGCCTATCTGCAGCATCGCTCGGCCTTCATGTGGAATTTCCTCGCCGCCGACAATCTGGGGATGTGGACGGCCGATGTCGAGCGCCCGATGCAGAAGGTGTTTCCGGACCGCGTCGCGTTCAACGCGCTGGTCGCGGCGCACGACGCACTCAAGCCCACGCCTGTGATGCGTGCCGGCTTCTGGCTGCTCGCGTGTCTCGTCATCTGTTGGTGGAGCTGGAAGCGAAGTAGCTCCCGCGAAGCCGCTTTTGCGCTGGTGGTCTGCGGATCGGCAACGATCTACATCCTGAGCTTTTTTGCGCTGGGGGTCGCATCCGACTTCCGCTACGGCTATTGGGCGGTGCTGGCCGCCGTGGCGGGCGGCGTGGTTGCGTTGTCCGGGGGCAGGGCAAGAGAGCTGCAGGGCTAGGACGGCTTGCTGCTTTGCCTCTGCCGGCGCGTTTCGTCCCGCTCCGCGCGGACTCGCCGAGCAAAGGCCCATCCCGCAACGCTGTCGCGGACTGCTTCACGGTTGCGAGGATGGCGCGCAGGCCTGCCGCCTGACCCGGCTTCCGATCGATGCGGTGCTGATCGAGGGACTATGGCGGCCCTCGCACCCCGGCAAAGAAAATGCTGCTCTTTGACGGCATTCTGCTGAAATACGCTTCCATGGCCGCGACCGAAAAAGCAAATCGCTTCCATTGAAGAGGCGCCCGGAAACGACGACATTTCGCATGGAAATCAACAGATTGGCCGCACCATGGACCGCCTGAAATATGAGCCGTTTGGCGAGCGACTGGCCCCGGAAAGGGATGCTGGATCTCGTTCCCGCGCGTCAAAATACCTGTTGTGGAGCGGCACCGGCCTGTTCTGGTCGCTGGTCGCAGCCATCGTGGTGGCCCGCGCCGCCATCTTCGAGCCAGGCGTGTTCGACGAGTTCACCCGTGTCGCGGCGCTGGTGAAGAACGCGATTTTTTGAGCTACTGCCTCGACGGCTTCGTTCTGCCAGCCGCTTCAGCCTAGCCCGGTCGCAGCAATCCGCCGCCTCTCGACACGAGCCAGATAGAAGTTTTACTACCCATCTCTCACCGTTTGGGGCATAGAATTCTCTTTGGGAGAATTCGGTGCCGCAGGTCAAGGAATTTCCGCCCTCAGGAAATGGGGCAGGCAAGGGCGTCAGCCGGCACGTGGCGCTCATCCCGGGCGTTCTCATCTGCGTCGCCATCGCCGGCATTTCCGCGACCCTCGAGGCCGGCGAACGGCGTCTGTTCGAGCATCCCTATGTCGAAGCGCTGGTGCTGGCGATCCTGCTTGGCATGGCCGTGCGCAGCTTCTGGAACCCGTCAGAGCGCTGGCAGGCCGGTATCGCCTTCAGCGCCAAGCAACTGCTCGAGGTCGCGGTGATGCTGCTCGGCGCCTCGATCAGCTTTGCCGCCGTCGTGGCGTCCGGGGCGATGTTGCTTGGTGCGATCGCAGCCACCGTCGTCGTGACCCTGGCCCTCAGCTTCGGCATCAGCCGCGCGCTTGGCCTGCCGCCGCGGCTGTCGATCCTGATCGCCTGCGGCAATTCCATCTGTGGCAATTCGGCGATTGCGGCTGTCGCCCCTGTCATCGGCGCCACGCGTGATGAGATCGCGTCCTCGATCTCGTTCACGGCGATCCTCGGCGTGGTGATGGTGCTGGGGCTGCCGCTGCTGATCCCGCTGCTGAATCTGTCCGCGACGCAATACGGCATCCTTGCAGGTCTTACCGTCTACGCCGTCCCGCAAGTGCTCGCCGCCACCGTGCCGGCGGGGCTGGTGAGCACCCAGATCGGCACGCTCGTGAAGCTGATGCGGGTCTTGATGCTGGGACCGGTCGTCGTCGGCTTCTCGCTGCTCGCCCCGCGCCTTGATGGCGGCGCACGCGGCAAGACGACGGCCGGTTTCTTTCGGCTGGTACCCTGGTTCATCATCGGTTTTCTGGCGCTGGCCGTGTTGCGCTCGCTCGAGATCGTGCCCGCGACCTTGACCGGCCCGCTGACGACGATCACCGGCTTCCTGACGGTCGTGTCGATGGCGGCGCTGGGTCTCGGCGTCGACATTCGCGTGCTCGCCACCGTCGGCGGAAGGGTGACGGCGGCCGTGACGCTGTCGCTGCTGCTGCTGCTCGCGATCAGCATCGGCTTGATCCATTTGTTCCGCTGACGCGCGGTCGCGCATCACACCGCGCGGCTGTGCGTCGCGGTGGAATGCGCCAGATGAGCATCGAACGCCGAGGCGACGCTGCGGACCAGGAATTCCGCGCCGGCGCGGATCGAAAGCCGGTCGTCCAGCATCGTCACCGCGCCATCGGCGATCAGGCTCTCGATCCGCATCCGATCGACGATCGCGGACCGAGGGTCGCGGCCGTGGGCGCGCGATACGCCCGGCAGGTCGACCGAGAAATCGCACATGATCCGCTCGATGATGTCGGCGCGAAAGCGGTCGTCGGCATTGAAGGCGTATCCCTTGGCGGTGGCGAGCCGGCCCTCGGCGATCCGCGACAGGTAGTCGCGCGTCCCGACGACGTTCTGCACGAAGCCCTGCGGCAGGCGGCCGATCGCGCTGGCGCCGAGGCCGATCAGCGTTGCCGCGGTATCGTCGGTATAGCCCTGAAAATTACGCTTCAGCCGGCCTTCCCGTCTCGCAAGCGTCAGGCTGTCGCCGGGCAGGGCGAAATGATCGAGGCCGATGCGGACGTAGCCGGCGTCGATCAGGGCTTCCGCGATGGTTTCGGCTTGCCTGTGCCGCTCGATGCTGTCGGGCAGGGCGTCATCGGCGATCTTGCGCTGATGCTTCTTGAACGACGGCACGTGGGCATACCCGAACACCGAGAGCCGGTCCGGCCGCAGTTCGATGCACTTGGCGACGGTATCGAGGCACGACCCGACAGTCTGCAACGGCAGCCCGTAGAGCAGGTCGAAATTTATCCTGGCGACGCCTTTCAGACGCAGACGTTCGACCGCCAGCGCGGTCTGTTCGAAACTCTGCATCCGGTTGATGGCCCGCTGTACGGCGGGGTCGAAACTCTGCACGCCCAGGCTGGCGCGGTTGACGCCGCCATGGCCGAGCGCCTCGACCATCTCCTCGGTCAGCGTGCGCGGATCGATTTCGGCGGCGATCTCGGCATCGGGGAGCATCAGGAACGATTGGCGCAGCGCGCCGACGAGGTCGACGAACGTTTCGGGGGGCATGATCGCCGGCGTGCCGCCGCCGAAATGAACATGGGAGATCGGCATGCGCCGGCCGATCGCCTCGGCGACGAGCCGCGCTTCGGCGCGCAGGCTGGCTGCATAGGTCGCAACCGGTTCGTCCCGCCTGGTGACCTGGGTATGGCAGCCGCAGTACCAGCACATCGACCGGCAGAACGGCACGTGCAGATAGATCGAGGCCGGGTGCTGCGCCGGCACCGATTTCAGCCAGCTCAGGTACTGCGCCTCGCCGATCTCAGGCGAAAAATGCGGCGCGGTGGGATAGCTGGTGTAGCGCGGCAGCCGGTCCTGCCCGTAGCTTTGCGCTAGGTCCGATCGCATGTCTCAATCTCCGTGTCCGCGGATCAATTACCGGACCCGGAGCCGGGTGACTTTGCGCTGGCTCAACCCGCCGGCTGCCGCGAATTGTCCGTTGCTCACGCCAGGCGGGCGTCTTTGCGTCGCCGCCCCCGCGGCGTATAAGCGTCCCGCCGCCTGGATGCCGACAATACGAGACGGTGCATGAAGGTTCGCCAAATCCTGTTCCTGTGTACGGGAAATTACTACCGCAGCCGGTTCGCGGAAGAACTGTTCAATCACGAAGCGCAGATCGCCGGCCTGAACTGGCGGGCGTTCTCACGCGGTCTTGCTCCGGAACCATCGCCTGACAATGTGGGCCCGATCTCGATATTCACCCGCCAGGCGCTGGCCGACCGCCGCATCCTGCTGGCCGAGCGGTTTCCGGTGGTTTGCAGCATCGCGGACCTCGAGGCGGCCGACCGCATCATCGCCTTGAAGGAGGCCGAGCATCGCCTCTTCCTGACGCAGCGATTTCCGGGATGGGAGGAGCGGACCACCTATTGGCATGTCGACGATATCGATGTGGCCCAGCCGCCCGATACGATCGCCAAGATCGATCGGCTGGTTCGTGAACTGATCGAGGGTTGTCGGGACGAGGTCGCCGAAACGGATACGACTGCCTTCGCGCCGCGCTGAAAAACCGCCAAGCCGGCCGCGCGGGCGTTTCGGGTCGGCGGCATTGCCGCCGGCGGCGATGGACGTGGGAGACGTTGTCACACCTTGAATTCGTCGCGCGACCTTCCGGCCTCGACGAACCGGGCAAGCCAGCGCGGCATCTTGCCCCTTCCGGACCAGGTCTCGGACGGGTTGTCCGGATTTCTGAATTTCGGTTTGGCCTTGGGCTGTGGACGGCGCTTCAGCATCTCGGCCGGGGTTTTGCCTGATTTGCGTCCGAGCTCATCGAGTTGCTTTTGCAGCTTGCGGGTCTCGTCTTCCAGCCTTCTGGATAGCACTTCGAGGATCTTCTGGTGGAGATCCCAGAGCGCGTCGTGTGACATGTTCTCGAGGTCGGTGTCTTTCATGTCGCATCGCCAGGCAGCGTGCATGTCGGTACGGACGACATATGCATCGGGGAAAGAAACACTGGTCTGTTCGAAAATCAGCAACAAGCTCAATCCGTGTCACCCGTGCCGCTGTTCAACACCGGCTCCGGCAACGGGCCTATCCAACGACTGAAATTCCTGGGCTCAGTTTCTATCGATTGCGCGATCGTGCAACTCAAAAAGCCAATACATCAACGCGATAAGGGTGTTTCTTCAAATCGTAGGCCCGCGACCTCGCGTGATGGTTGACAGCTTCCCGTATGCGTTGCATCAATAAGAACGCAGCTGACGAGTTCGACTTGCGTGCGGTATGCGGGCCGGCGGTGTGGCCGAACTGAGCGGTTTATTCTCAATCGCGCGCCGTGTGATCAATCTGCATAGCCGCTGGGCTTCGGTGTCCAGCACTCGTTTGCCGAGAAGCTGGCGTGGCAACGTTGCTTGATCCTGCCTTGCTGGCTTGCTCGTGCAGGGTAGAGGGCGAAGCCGGGCATCGAGATTCGGCAAATCCGATTGCGGCACTGCGACCTCGGTCAGGTTCGTGCCGCTGGCATGGCTCATTGCTTTCGGTTCGTGCCGAATGTCGACGCGGAGTCGCCTTAGCAACGGTAAAAAGGTGGCCGCACGGATGTTGGTTGAACGCGGGATAATGCTTACTATTTTAATTTAAATCGATTCGGAACTTTGTTGAACGCCCATGGAAAAATCGGAATTGGAGGCAATGCCCCTCGATCGCCTGTGGTCCCTTCACGAGCAACTCACGGCCGTTTTATCCAAGCGTATCATGGCGGAGAAGCGCCAACTCGAGGACAGGCTGGTTCAGCTCAACCGCGGCAAGATCGCGCCGGCGTCCGTTGCGCTCAAGGTCAAGTCGAGCAAGGTCGACCGCAAGGCTGCACGCCGTCACTACCCGCAGGTGTTCCCGAAATACCGCAATCCGGCCGTGCCGTCGGAAACCTGGTCGGGGCGAGGCAAGCAACCGCGCTGGCTGGTCTCTGCGTTGGAGGCAGGCGGCAGGATCGAGGACTTCAGGATTCCCGCGCCTCCGCAAGGCAAGGTGCGGGCGGTGCGCTAGCTGGTCGATCTCTGCGTCCGGCGCCCCGATTACTGTGCGAGGATCGGGCCGCCTGGCGCTTGCGCCCGATCAGACGCGTCTGGAGCGGACCAGGAATTCGCGGCCGGTGAGCCCGACCATGTAGGCGCCTTGAAGCGTCGCAGCCATCGCGAGGATGGTCGTCAGCGTTTCGAGCAGGGTTTGGCCGTGCCACGCCGCGAAGATCGCGGAGCCTATTCCGGCGGCCAGCGTCAGCGGGACCAGGATCAGAAAGTGGCAATACGCGCCCAGCAGAAGGCCAACCAGACCGAGAGCAATAGCTAGTTCCATATGGACGGCCTGTTTCTGGCGGTCGAATCCCGGGCAAGTGGATTTGTTGCCATGTGTCCGCCAGCTTAGTGCCTCAATCCTTAACAAACCCTTGTCTGGGGGGACCGCTGGGCCGGTGTCCCGCCCCGGCGTCCTCCGACGCTACACACGCGGGCCCCCGCGGTCGGCCCGAGTTCGATCGCAGCCGTTCGCCGGCCGGAAAGACGGAGCCGCCGCTCGCCAGCCGTGCGGCGAGGCATCTCCGCGCGGCGCTGCGCGCGATCCTGGACGATCCTCAGTCCGCCGCGCGCTCGCCTGCGCTTGTCGGCGTCTTGGCCGGATCCACATCCGGGAATCGGGTGAGGAGCGCTGCTCTCAGGAACTGATAATGGGCGATGTTCTGTGTCAGCTCGCTCAGCCGGCGCTGCCCATTGGCGATTTCAACATCGAATTCATCCTGAACCCGGGTCTTCTCGGCGTCGCGCGTGAGGTATTCGTCCGTGTCATTGCCCAGCGTGATGGCGGCCCGTGCGAGGACGTCATCGATGCGCGCGCCGAGGCCGGCCTGCTCGACCCTGGCCGCCTGCAGCACATCCTCGATCACGCGCAGAACGGCGTCAGCCCGCGACCGGTCGATTTCAATGTGACGCTCCGCGGACCTGGACCTGAAGGTGTGGTTGGCGCGTGGGCGTGGGAATAGTCGAAACATGGCCCCCGGATCCTCGGATCATCTCGCGCGAGTTGACGAGCACCCGCCGATTCGATCAAGCGCAGAATAGGCCTGGCGCAGCCGCCAGAGCGTTTTCAAGCGAAGGGGATACCGGTTCGCGTCTAGAAAACGCGTCAAAGCAAGAATCCAGAGCCAAGGTCTGATTCAATCAGAACCTAGAAGGCGCTAGCGGCGCGCTGCCGGTCCCAGTGCGGCTGAAAGGCTCAACATCGCGATCTTGGCATCGAGCAATAGCGACCAGCGCCTCGCATAGTCGCAGTCGAGCTTGATGCGCTCCTGGCGACTGGCCGTACCGTGAACGCGCCACGGGCCGGTGATGCCCGGCTTGCAGGACAGACAGGCTACCGCCTGATCGGGACATTGGTCGAACGCGTCATCGCTGACCGGTCGCGGGCCTACGATGCTCATGTCGCCGCGCAGCACATTGAACAGCTGCGGGAGTTCATCGAGGCCGGCGTTGTTCAGCGCCGCGCCCAGACGCGTGGCGCCTGCCTTGCCGCCGGTCGCGAAGCCGAAGCACTCGAACGCGCGGCCGCGAAAACCAATTCGCCTTTGACGGGAGACGATCGGGCCTCCCGAGGCGAGCAAGGCTGCGATGGCGCAGAACACGAGAAGCGGCAGCATCAACGCGATCGCGATTGTCGCGAGGACGATGTCGGTCGCCCGCTTGATGACGCCGCCGACAGGCGCAACAACAGCCCGATCGACCGGCGCGTCCGAGAGTGGCTTGAGCATGTCAGACATCAACGATCGTCCGGTTCAACGTATCGTCTACGGCAATGATCAGCTACCAAATCGGTTTCGATGAATCCATCGCTTCGGATTTTTCTGCAACGAATTATAAAGCATCGGCGATTCGATGCGCCTGTTAACTTTAAGATGAACGGCGCAGGCGTTCGTTGACACTGTTTTGTCATCGGACTGACACAGCAAATGCTGGCAGAGCAGCCCGTTCCGGCCCCGATTGGCGGAGCTTTGTTGATATTAAGATCAACAAACCAGCCGTTCCCTGGGAAGTAAGGTTGATTGTCGAACAACTCCCCCGCGAGCGAGTTGGTTTTTGTGCCGGTCCCCTGGCATGGCTACACTCCGTTGACGCAACGCGAAGCTGCAGGCGGGGCGATCTCTGAACCTGGAATGAAATTCGGCTGACTAACCATCGACTGCCAAGGGTCAAATCCAAGCGGGTGATAGATGCAACAGATCACTTCCAAGAGAACGGAACATGCCGGCATCGTCGACCGCGACCTGGCTGAGCAATATGCCGAAATCCTGCGGCTGAGGGTGCGCGTCCGCGAGGCGGAGTTGGCGGCGCGAAACGAGACGTTGTCTGCCGCGCGTTCGGAGAAGTCCTGAAACCGATGACGCCGGCGGCCGCGGATATCCGGCGTTTCGCGAATGAATTCATGACATGATCGTGCTAGGTTTCTGGACGCACAGGGGGACAGTCGCGCCGGATCAAGCTGGTCCGGCACGTGGGCTGGCATTCGAATCCGGCACTTGAACCAGGCATCCGAGCTTCGGTTCTTCAGCGGAACATTGTTCCTGGGCGAGTTGACCGGTGCTCCGGTTGAAGTGTACGCGGCCGGGAATGGGAGCGTGGGATGAAGAATGCGCGATTGGCGTTTGGCGTACTGGCTGTTCTTGGCGCGTGGTCTCAGCTGGACATCGCTGACGCCCGCGAGCGAAGGCGCGGGGGCGGCAACCCGGAGGCGCGGGTCGAGCAGGCTTACGGCACCCTGCCGGCGGGATCAAGGACAATCGATGCCGGAAGAAAGGACTTGCTGAAAGGCACGCCGGAAGGCGGTTCGGGCGCCTCCGCCATCAAGACCGGTCCTACTGCGCCGATCACCTGCAACCAGCAGAACGCATCGTCGCCGGCCTGCTACAGCGCGACCCAGCAGGCGCGGCCTGGCGTGCGCTAGGCGGCGGCCCGCGATTGGGCCGCCTTGCAGCTGTCCCGAGGGCCGATAACGGCCTCTGGGCAACCCGCGAAAGTGATAGCGGCCTCACGGACGCAGGAGAGAGCGGCCCTGCGGCCTCTCAAAGAAAAAGCGGCCTTGCGGCCGCTTGGGATCAGCTCTTCCAGATCAGCTCTTCCAGATCAGTTCTTGGTGACGAGCACCGGCGCGGCGTCCGGCGCTTCGGCGACCAGGGCGGGCGGCGGTACCGCCTTGCGGTGTAGTTCGAGCTCGCGCAGGAACGCGGCGCCGGCGACCGGATCGCGGAATTCCCATAGGTTGTGCTTCACGCCTTCGAAGATCAGGGAGTAGACGGCAAGCTGGATGCCCTCGCGAACCGCCAGCGTCGCGGGCGAATTCTTGGTCACACCGACATCGGCCTGCAGCAACGCGTCGACGGCGGCGAACTGGAAGGCGTTGGCGCCGACGCTGGTGGAATAGATGGTCTTGGTGGTCGTCACCGATGCCAGCACGCGGCCGGTCTGCACGCTGACGGCCCGCAGCGCCACCGAGACGATATCCTGGCGATACGAGACGTTGCCGCCGATGCCGAGGTAGTTGGCGCCGATGCCGCCGGTCGTCTCGTTGGTGTCGTAGCCGATGATGCCGCCGTCGAGCAGCACGCCGGCGAAGCGCAGCGGCGGCAGGCTCTGGGCGCTCTTGCCGTTCAGCGCGGTGCGCGTGTTCTGGATGATCTGGCGTTCCTGCAGCAGCGACTGCAGGTCGGCGCGCTCGGCGACGTCGAACCAGGCGCCGTTGCCGGCTTTGACCAGCACGTCGGTGAGGATCGAACTGGCCCCCTGGGTCACCGCGCGCGAGAACTCGGCGAAGTTGTCGTTCGACTTGTTCTGGCCGGTCAGGTCGGGAAAATTGTAGACCGCGACATCGAGCCTCTGCCGCGGCGGCGGAAGCGTATCCAGCACGAGGCCGGTCTTCGTCGCAGGCACCAGGGTTGCCGGCTGGGTCACGGGATCCTTGGCCGTGCCGGTGAGGGCGCAGCCGCCGGCCGTCCAGCCGAGCAGCGAGGCGATAACCAGCCTTACAACGAGACGATTCAAGGCAACCCCCGGGCAAAATGACACGCGCTCCAAGAGGAGCGATGCAATTCAAGAATGGTCCGCAAGCGGACGAGGAAGGAACGAAGGAAAGACCGCGACCGGCAGCCTTTACGGACTCGACGGAATGGTCGTCTGACCATTGCCACCGATGATAATGACGGGCTGCCCGCCGCCGTTGCCGACGCCGCTCAAAGCGTTGGTGAGGCCCGAAAGATCCGGGCTCTGCTGACCGGACTTGGTGCCCTTGCCCTGGGCCTGGGCGGTGGAGAGCAGGAAATTCCCGTTGAGCGGGTTGCCGCCAAACGTGGGGCTCACAGGGCGATAGACCTGTTCCGTTGCCGAAGCCGCGCCCGAAAGAAGAATGCCGACAGCCAGACCGGCAAGTGCAAGCGTTGATCTAATCATGGCAAGTCTCCATCCAGTATAGCTTGATCATAATTCCGTCCCAAGATTACCAAACACATGGTTTTACGGCTATGGCAGGCTGGCAACACTACCGTTATCTTTGCCTGATAAGTAATCATCGCAGCCTTCATTGATGGCTTACCTCGCGATCAGCAGGCCGCCGCCAGGCAGGCGCGCGATCAGCACGTTGACCGGGGCAGAACCGTTCGGCTGGATCACGCCGACATTCAGGCCCTGCGTGTTGATCAGGCCGACATTGGATTTAAGCCCGTTGCCGGCCTGCAAGACGCCGACATTGTTGCCGACGCCGTTGACGATTCCGACATTCGAAACGTTGCCCGCGCCGAGTTGCGCCTGGAATACCTTGTTGTAGGCGCCGGTCTCGAGCGTGCTGGCGAAGTTGCCGCCACTGGCCGGCACGGTGAGTTCGGGCGCGGCCTTCAGGCTGCCGGTCTTCGGCGCCGTAAAGGTCGGTGCGCCACCAGTCAGCGCCGAGGTCGGCGAGATCGGATTAGCGACGCTCTGAGCGAGCGCTGCCGTCGTCGGAAGAATTGAAATGGCGGCGAAGGCGGCAATCGATTTCAGGGTGAAACGCATGAAACGGTCCCGAATTCCTTGGTGTCCAGTGTCAGTCGCGCCCGGTAGTGGCCGCGGGCCGACCCGTCCAGAACGATGGTCGTCAGTATGGCATCCCGGTCGGCATTCAGTTCGAACGCGCCACTCTGGACGTTCTGGCTGGTGCCGCTCGGACTTTGCTTGAGGACGTCGAGGCGATAGGTCCCGGTCGCGGTTTCACGACCGTTCGCCACCGCTTCGAGGCGGAGCATGTCGTTCTGCGACGTCACCCGGATCTGGCACGCAATGGTCATTTTCGGCTCCGTTGCGGGGGAGGTTTGCGCCCGCGTCGAGATGGGAAAACAGCCAGCGACGATCAGATATCCCGTGACGAAGGTCGTGCGCAGACCCGACATGCCCGTCATCCTCCGAAGAGGAAGGCGGCGGGGGAAATCCCGCCGCCCTCGCTGGGCTCACTTCTGGACGACGGTCGCGTGGTTGCCGACGCCGAACTGCGCCGTGACCGAGGTGTTCGACACCGAGGTGCTGGCAAGCTGCGCGGTGGTCGCGACGTTGTTGGCGCCAACCTGGACGGTCGCCTGCAAATTGGCGCCGATCATCGGCTGCATGCCAGTCTGGCCGCCGTCAGCCTGGCTGACGGTCGCCGAGTTTCCCTTGCCGAACTGCGTCGTGAGCGAGCCGTTCGCGCCCAAGCTGAAAGGGTTGGCAATTGACTGGCTGGTCACCGCGTTATTGTTGGACCCACCCTGGATGGTCAACGAAGCGTTTTGCTTCGGCGCGAACGCGGAAGAGCTCGTGGACTGACCCGTCGAGGCATAGTTGTTGTTGCCGGCCTGAATGGTGCCCTGAACGTTATTGCCGTTGACCTGAGCGACCAATGCCTGGTTCTGGACGCCGAACTGCGCAACGGCCGAGTCGTTGGACGAGGGCAGCCAGCCGAAGTTGCCGCCGGACTGAGCCGTCGTAGCAACGTTGCCTTTCCCGACTTGCAGCGTCAGCGCGTTGTTATCCACGCCCGGACGCGAGCCAATCTTCGTGCTGATACCGCTTGCATCCTGCGTGGTCGTGGCCTGATTGCTCTTGCCGAACTGCATGGTGGCAGCGCTGTTGTCAGCACCCGACTTCCCGTCGGTTGAGCCCTTCGAGGTCTGCGAAGTCGAGGCCTGATTGCCGATGCCGGCCTGCAGCGTGAAGGCGCCGTTGGTGCCGCCATTATCATCCGTCAACTGGCCGGTGGTCGCGTAGTTCGATTTGCCGAACTGCAACGTGCCCTGCGAGTTGTTGCCATTGATCTGGGCGACCGTGGCCCCGTTCTGCCAGCCGAACTGGCCGACGAACGAGTCATTCGAGAGCTTCGTGTCTTTGCCGGCGCGGGTGCCGTCCTGATAGACGTTGGCAGAGTTCTTGCCGCCGAACTGGACAATGCCGGAGTTGTTGTCCAGGCCCGCCCTCGCATCACCGCCGGTGTTTTTATTCTTGTCGGTCAGTCCCGAACCGACCGAGTTCTGATTGACGATCGCGATATTCTTGTAGCCGTCTTGCAGGATACCCGAGTTGTTGTTGCCGCCGGTGCCGCCGTTCTTGCCGGTGTTCGCCCCAGCCCCGTTCGCCGCGCCCTGCGAGTTCTGCGAGGTGGTGGCAGAGTTTTCCCATCCGAACTGCGCGGTGGTGCCGTCGTTCTTGCCGGCATTGTCCTTGTTGGTGAATTGGCCCGTGGTCGCGATGTTCTTGCCACCGCCCTGGATGGTGGTCGCATCGTTGTTGCCGCCGACCTGCCCCGAGGTCGAACGGTTGTTGTAGCCGAACTGGAGCGTGGCAGAGTTGTTGGTCTTGGAATCGGTCGCGGAATTCTGGGTGGTGACCGACGAGTTCTTCACGCCGATCTGGAGTGTGCCCTGGGTGTTGTTGCCGGCGTTCTGGTTGACGAGCGAGTCGTTCTGCACGCCAAACTGCCCGGTGCCGGATTTGTTGCTCTTCTTGGCCGAAGACGGGTTGGTCTGCGAGGTGATCGCATTGTTACCCTTGCCGACCTGAACGGTGCCTTGCGAGTTGTTGCCGTTGGTCTGGCCGACGACCGCGGTGTTGGTCTCACCGATCTGGCCGATGAAGGATTCGTTGCTCGCGGCGGAAGCGAGCGAGGTCGTCGCCATCAGAAATGCAATGAATGACAAATTCCGCATTCGGAAATCCCCTGTTTCCCATTGGTGGTACAGCGACCATCGCTGCCCTCCTGAGCAGATTTAATACTTCCTTAGGCATGACCGGCAAGTGGCAACTTTTAATTTGGCCTGTTCTCCGCGATTTAATTTTCGCGGAAGTGGATTCAATCGCTGCGAAAGGGCCATTTAAGCCTCGGCGGCAATTAATGAATTTTGCGTTGTTTACTTATATATCAACGCCGTGGCGTGGCCGACCGGAAGGCCCGGTTTGTTGATATAGAAATCAACGGGCAGGCTCGTGGTCGCGACAGGTGCGCTTTGCCATCAAATCGGGCGACGATGTCGGCCGGGCCCGCGGCGCTGATTCGCGAACGGCGGCCAGCGCGTCGCGATCCCTTGGCAGCCGCCGTTGAGATCACGCGATGGCTTCGCATGAAGCCGAGCGGTGCGATTCTCGTCGATGCGGGCGACGTATGGCCACGGATCGTCCCCGCGCGTGGTCGCCTGCGTGACGTCGCCTCGGCCGGCCGCCGTCTGATTCGCCTCTGTCCCGCGCGGTGCGGCGATCCGACCCATCGGAGACTTGTATTTAAGGCGCAGACGCAAAAAGAATGGAGTTGCGTGTAATCGAACGAAACACCATTCTGGGTTCGGGAACCGCGCGACCAGCATGTCAGCGCCGGGGGATTTCGCGAACATGTACCGAGAGCGGTTGTAGACCCGGGATGTCAACGATCGAAGATCTCGTTGTCGCGGGAGCCATTTCCAGGATCGAGGTGGAGCTGAACGGCCGCGAACAGGCGCAACGTTTGCTGTACGGAACTCCCGGGTTCATCGAATGGCTTCGCACGCTTGTCGCCGGCGCCGAGCCCGCAAGCCGCCTCGGGCAAGCCACCGCTGCGGAACAGGTCGACGAATTATTTCATTTGTTTTTGAGCGGCGCGCCGCTTATTCATAATCGGCAATTTCGATATATTCGGGCCGAAGAAAATGCTGTATGGGAATTGAAAACGCCGGATACGCGAATCTTCGGTTGGTTTATGAAGCGTGACTGCTTCGTTTGCGTGTTTGGCGACTGGACAGATAAAGTTAAAGATCACGATCTTTATCGCGGTTACCGCATTTCAATAAGAAGACTGCGGCGGCAATTGAACATCGATAATACTTTATGTGTTCGGGGGGTGGAGCCAGGTGACGTCCTTTCAGTTTGATATCGGAAGCAGGGCCCGCAACGCCGGTCGGTTCATCGGCCGTGTCAGGGACGAACTGCTGAGGGCGCTATCGGAGCGGAAGAAGGACGACAAGCTTTCGCAGCAGGAGCTGGCGAAGAAGCTCGAGGTTCATCGCTCGCAGATCAACCGGCAGCTCTCCGGCGAATCAAACCTGACGCTGAGGTCGCTCGCTGATCTCGCCTGGGCCATGGACATGGAGATCTCCTTCGAGCTCAAGAAGCCGGTGGCCGAGGCGGGGCAGAATCAGCCGGTGGCCACGTCGACCATCAGCCATGGCGAGATCAAATATATCGATGTCGGCAAGCGTCGCGCGTCGCTTTGCCAGGAACTGGCGGCAGCGCCGGTTGCGGCAGGGCGAGGCAGCGAATCCCTGCGATGAGGCGTTACGGCTATTCCATCTTCTGCGACGACATCAGGAGCGAGGCGGGCGGCAAGCTCAGCTTCATTGGCTGCTACAACGCCGTGATGATGACGCAGCAGCAATTCCCACTGACCCTCCCGAAATTCTGCATCCATTTCCACGTATTCTCCCCCGCCACGCAGCCCTATACGTCGGTGACGGCGCGGTGCTACGTGCCTGGCGAATTGGAGCCTATCGCCGAGGAGCCGATCGAGGTGCCGGGCTTGCTGGATCAGCAGCGGCTGCTGGACAGCCTGCCGAAGAACATCGCCGTGCCGCCCTATATCGTCGTGGCCTCGAGCCTGGTGTTTTCGCCGCTGGAGATCCGCGAGGCCGGCATGATCCACATCCGCGTCGTGATCAATGGCGGTCCTGAGGAACTGCATCTTGGCTCGCTACAGGTGACGTCCACGCAGGCTTAGCGGAATCGGACTCATTGCTTGTCGAGCGTTCAGCGCTTCTGACTGACGAAGGCCTGGTTGCCCGAACCCTGTTGGACCACGGCGGAGAGATTATTGCCGCCGGTCTGCGCCACCATCGCGAAGTTGTTGTTACCGACCTGGGTCACACTCGAAACGCTGGCGTTCGGCGGCAGCGCGTTCGGCGCGACCGGCGCCCATGCGCCGACCTTGATCGGCGCTGCGATCTTCGCGGCCGAGGTCGGTTGCGTCGCCGGCTTGAAGCCCGCGATCTGCTTGCCGCGAATCTGCGGAATGAACACCTCGCCCGCGAGGCTGGGCGAACTGACCGCTGTCAGGATGGCCGCGACAAGGAAGATATGTGTACGCATGATGCCCACCATTGCACGGCGTCGTTCTAGCCGATCTGTCTTAATGAGCCGTGACCTTCGCTTGTCGCAGCGCACAGATTCCACGCTGTCGTGTTCCGCTTGCGAAACCCCGCTGCGATCGCGTGACGTCAATTGCGTCGCGACGAACGTAGCGCGCGCAGCGAAAGCAGGGGATTGGTGGCAGCGTTGGGCTGGCGATATCGTGCCAGCCTTTGTAGTCAAATCACCACGTGAAATCCGCGCAGCTTTTGCGGCTGGCCGGGCAATGGATTGAAGGCTTATTGCATGCGCGAATTTTCAGTGTCCATGACTTGCTCCTCATTCAAGGCGCAGATCATTCTCCTGTTCGCGGCGGCCGTATTTTGTCACGCCGCGCCACTCCGCGCGCAGGACACGGCCGGGCCCGTCGATTCGGGCGGGGTATTCGTTCCGCAGGCGCATCCCACTCCGCCGAAGAAGCCGGCGCCCGCGCGCCGCGCGCCGCAGGCATCGGGGCAGGGACCGAGTCAGGGCCAGGTGCAAGGCAGCAGGGCGCCGGGCGCGCAGATCGGCCCGTTGCCGCACGGCGCTTCGCAGCTCAGCGAAACCTATGGCGACTGGACGCTGGTCTGTACGGCGGGAGCGAACGCGTGCACGCTGAGCCAGACACTCGTCAACAAGGAAGGACAGCGCGCCTTCCTGATCGAGTTGCGCGTGGCCAAGGACGGAGCGAGCGAAGGCACGATCGTGATGCCGTTCGGGCTCAAGCTGGAGGCAGGCGTCCTGCTCAAGCTCGATGACCACGAACTGGGACAGGGGCTGCGCTTCTCGACCTGTGTGGCGCAGGGCTGCGTGCTGCCGGTGAACTTTCCTGTCGCCGGCATGAAAGCGATCAGGCAGGGCAAGACGCTGGCGGTGAGCGCGGCCAACATCGGCGACGGCCAGCTCATCACGTTCGGCGTCTCGCTCAACGGCTTTGCCGTGGCCGTCGATCGCGCCGCCCAGCTCGCAAAGTAAGCCGCCGCGCACTTTCGACCGGTTTGGCTGCATAACGCGAATGATGGCAGCGCGGGCTGGCCCGCGCTAAATTACGTGTGCGTTTTCAATACTATACCTTTGGCTGCATGCGGTCGCCACACTCGGTGACGCGTCGCGTGCGGGCTACTGTGCATGGGGTTGTTTTAGATGATTTTGGAGCGCGGCCCGACCTTTGATGTTCCCTTCGCCTTCAAGCGGCCATACACCTTGATCCTTCGACAAGACCGGCCGCCGCCAGCCGTGGCGGGCAACCGGGGATCAGATCTGTTCAATGCGCGCGCCGCGGAGCTGTTGAGCTTTCATGGACCCGACCAAGATACGCATGAGATATCTGCTCGGCATCCTGGCGGCGGCGGTGCTGACCGCAGCCGTGCTGCGTCACGCGCTTCACGTCCATGCCGGCTTTACCAGGCAGGAGATCGCGATCCTGGCGTTCGTCGCGCTGGTCGGCGTGTTGGGGGCCATCCTCATGGTGCGGCGCGAGCGCCGCGATTGAGCGGCGCACCGCCGCTCAGAGCGAGGCGCGGACCACGGCGCGCGGCTGCGGATTGACCTCCGGCTCCGCTGCGAGCACCACTTCCTTCTGCATGCGCTCGACGATGTTGGTCAGTGCCTCCTCGGCGACCTTGCGGTCGGCCCTGCCGAACTTCGCGCCCTGAAGCTCCCAGTTCGGACCGAGCGACGATTTCGGAATCGTGCGGCCGATGATCACCCCGATGAAAGGCTCGCACCGTTCGGTCTTCCTGACGGCGTCCGCAATCGCGGCCTCGAGTTCGGCACAGGTCACTTCGGCGCGCGCATCCTTGCTGAACCATTTCCGTTTTCGCGGCCGGCCGAGTGCCGGCTTCCCGGCCTCCTGCTCCTGCAGCGGGGTGGCTTCCAGAGGCATTGTCGGCTGCGACATCGCGGGCTGTCGCACCGACTCGGATGGCGCTGGCTCACGTGGCTCGGATTGCTGCGGCGCCGGGTCTCGCGGCGTGGCTTCCGCGGCCAGCGGAATATTCGCAGCTGGCTCCTCGACCATGGGCGGAGCACCATCGATCTTTGGCGGCGGTTCTTGCGCCGCTTCGACGGCGGCTGCCGCTTGGGCTTCCGCTGCCAAGGCTTGCTGCGCCTGCCGGCGCCGGCGCGCGCGGCTGGCCCGTCGTCTGCGACGTCGCACCGCAAGCCCGGCCTTGTTTCCGACCAGGGCAACGAGGCTGCCGCGGCTCTCCTGCTTGGTCACGTCGTGCAGGATCAGCAAAAGCAAGCCGGTCCATAACAGCAACACCAGGATCCAAATGAACATGATTGCGTCCATCCACGGGAATGTTTGGAGCAGGGATGTTTCCGCGCGCATCGCAGGGGCGCAAGCAGATTTTGTCGGCGGGGGATATCGTCGGGAACCCGACTATGCGTAACGCGGTGCGAGGCGCAAAAACCGAAAGCCGATTAAGGCGTTACCGAACCTCCCAGAGCGCCGCATCTCTGCGACGGCCGGGTGCCGGCAGCACGACTGCTCAATAATATGGCGGTCCGATGTGAGGATATGACGACAGCGGCGCTTCGGCGGCGATATGACGCACGACAAAGCCTGCGCTGTTCAACTCGCCGGCGCTCGCGCAATGTTCGTCGGAGAGATGACGGGCGTCAGTACCGGACGGTGAGTACCGGGGTGGCCTGCAGCACCGGTTCGCAGATCACGATGGGACCGTAGCGGTAGACGTGCCGGCGGAAGAACGGCTCCCAGTTCGGGGCCGGGTAGATGTAGGTCGGACGCGGCGGCGGATCGAAGCAGGCACCCGGCACCGACGTATAGGCGGTGCGCAGATGGCGAGCCTCGGCGGGACCCGTCGCGACGATCGCCATCGTGCCCAGAACAACAGCCGCAGTCAGAACCGACTTGATGTTTTTCATGAATCTCAATCCCCGGATGCCAGATAGTGCCGGAATTGCCGCGGTGACGTCAACAGCGGTTCGAGCGAGCGGAGCTTCAAACCGGCCGGGTGTGGCAAACATGCTATGAATCCGGGCTTGCGCGCGGCGGGGCCGCCGGATTTACTTCGCTGCGGATCATAAGCCTGTCGCAGCGGAAGCGTAGAATCAGGATGATAAGCGATGGGTGGCGGTCCGCCGTCGGGGCTCCCTCGGCGGCTGTCTGCGAAGTTGCGCCACCATTTGGCCGCGACGTGATCGTCATGATGCCATCAGCACGCCTCGAATAGGCGGTCTATCGGACCCGCTTTCCCTCTGTTTCGGTCAGTTGAGTTGTTTAGCGATGAGACACTTATGGGCAATTGTTCTCATTTCGGCTGCGGCGCTGACGACCCTGTTGGGGGCCAGCGACGCCATGATGGCGCAGCCGTCGGAATCCCAGGCGCGGGCGGAGGAGGGGCCGCCACCCGGCGGCTGCACCCCGATCGGCGTGACCGCTTCGGGCGAGATCGTTTTTCCACTGACCTGCAGGGATTTCATCGAGAAGCATAAAGCCGCGGACCGCCAATCCGGGCCAGCCGAGACCAGGCTGACGACCGGCGACGCAAGCAAGACGCCAGTCGCCGCCACGCTGCCCGCCGCGGCCGCACCCGGCGTGACCCCGGCCGCCGAGGAGGCCAGCAAGGTTTCGATTTCGGCCGAAGCCAGCAAGCCTTCCGCCGCTGTCGAAGCCAGCAAGGAGCCCGCCGCGACGGACGCCCGCAAGCCACCGGCTGCCGAACCCAGCCAGCCCGCGGCGGCAGCGGGCGCGTCCGCCAAGACCGAGGGGAAGGAGCCGGGTGCGCCTGCGGCCAAAGCTGCGTCAGAGACCGCTGCCCCGGCTACCCGGCAGGCGGCCGCCGGATCCGGCAACGCCGCGGCCGAGCCCGCCACCACATCCGCGCTACCCAAGCGGAACCGGAACCAGAACCGTGTCGCCGGTCCAGCCGGCTGCACGAGATTCCGCAGCTATGACGCAGCGAGTGCGACTTACCGCGATTTCAACGGGCAGCGCCGACCTTGTTCCTGATTTGAAACCGCCGTTCTGCGTCGCCTGTCACTTGTCCTTGCGCAGGCAGACCACGCGGCCCAGGGTCTGCACCCGCTGGGCGCCAAGGGGCGCGTTGATTTCGTTCCTGACGGCTTCCGCCGCCTTGTTGCAAAGCTCTTCCGACGCAAAGTTCTGAATCACCTGCGAGGTTGGCTGGGTGGGGCTGCCGAGGACGATCCATTGCAGCGAGACGAACAGAACCCATTCCATGGGGTTACTCCTGGCGGTCGGGGCGGGGTCGCCCAGCGCGGCTGGCCGAGCGGTGAATGTGCGCCGGTTGAGAGGCGCGGAACCTGGGGAACGCGGTGACGCAGGCTGCGTCGATGTCGCACGCCGGGTGCATTTGTTCGCATTCGCGTTTATGGTAAACGCTGCAAGAAACAGAGGTCACATGAAAATCACGTTGGCTGCTCTTTGCCTGGTTGCCTGCAGCGGCCCGGCACTCGCGCAATATGGGGTGTCCAATGCCAGAGACGGCAACGGCAATCTCATCCGCAATTCCGGAATGAATCCGTCGCGAAATTACGATCGCGCACCGGTAAACAATCTCAACGGTCCGATTCGCCAGACGATCACGCCGGTGCCAAATGCGGGTCTGGCACCCAATCCTCCGCCGATCAGGAGCCGAAATTAGACTTTCGCATCGATCAGGGCGCCTGCCGTGCTGAAGTGCGGTCTTTCACCCAAAGACCGTCACCAGTAGATCATCGGCCGGTCAGGCGCTCCGCACACGATGGCCTGGCGCCGTGCAATGCCAGTCGGTGTCTCGACATTGACCGTCCGGATGCAGCCGGGGTGGACTGCGAGGTTGTAGTGGAAGGGCGGCTGGTCGAAATAGCCATGGATCGGACAGAGATAAGCGAGGTCCGGACCACAGCGCGTCAGGGGATACTTGCCCCCGCGGGCCATTGCATCGTCTGACAAGCCACCAAGTGCTGCTAGCATCGTGGAGAAAACGGCGATCTTGACGGCGTGGGACATTTCCGGGTCCTTGCTGCGGAGGAGAATGGGTTCAAGCAGGTGACGACCATAAACCGTAATGGGCCGATTGGCCAAGCGGTATGGCGAAATCAATCTGTCCATTGCCTTCGGGTAGTTCTGGAATAGTCTCGGATTTTGTACCGCGTATCGAGCCGACCGGGCCTGAAGCGTCGGGGATCATGAATGAATTGCGTTTTTTTCCATGACCTTGGCCAACTGATGAATCGCAAGAAGCATTGCTAGTCTCATGAAGACAGAACCGACGCCGGGCGAGGGAAATGAACCCGCCGTTTTCCAGGACCAGGCGGTCGAGTTTGCGCTGATTCTCTCGCGGATGATCACGACCGTGAAGGAAGACCCTTCACAGATGCGCCTGGCAATCTACGAATTTGCCCGCGCAAGGCTGAAGACCGACACGTCCTGGGCCAACGAGGCGGAACGACAGCGGCTTTTGACGTCGCTCGAAACAGCGATCCGGGGCGTCGAAGACTTTGCGGTGCGCGGCGGCGATCAGGCGCGTATCGAGGCTTCGACGCCGACCCCGCAGCTCCCGGTCCTGAAATCCGAGGACCAGGATTCGAGCACCTCGGTTGTGGAGATTCGTCCCCCGGAACCGCCGCACACGACCGCTACGAAGGTGGTTTATTCCTGGGACGACGCCAGGCCGAGCGTGGCAGCGCATGCCGCCCGCCCGTCGTCGCCACCGGCCCGGTTCTGGTTCGCGATGGTGCTGTCATTCGTGGTGGCGGCGGCGGTGGTCGCGGTTTATGCCAACATGCAGAAAATATCGGCGCGTTTGCAAACCGTCGAAACGGGCAAGCCGGCCTCGGTGGCTGGTTCGGAGCCGTCGGCGCCCGCCGCGGCATCGCAAACGCCGGTCGCAGCTTCTCCTGCTCCCGCGCCAGCATCCCCGCCCAGCCCGCCGCTTCCGTTGCCCACTGATTATGGCGTCTACGCCTTGACTTCCGCAGGCCTCAGCGAACTTAGCGTGCTGTCCGAACAGGTCCCCGACAAGCGGGTCTCCATCTCCACGCCCATCAGTCAGGCCAGCATCACGACCCTGCCGGACGGAAAAGTGAGGTTCGTGGTGTATCGGCGCGATCTGGCAGGCAACGCGCCGGAGAGGCTGGATGTGCGCGTCGTGGCGCAGGTCATGCGCGCCCTCAAATTCGATGCCAAGGGCAAGCCAGTTGTTTCGCGGGTCTCCGATGCCTGGAATATTCGTAATCTATCGTACGAATTCAGGGTTCGGCCGGTGGCCGGATATCCCGAAATGCTTCTGGTGCAGCCAGCCGAGCCGGACTTCACCCTACCGGCAGGGCGCTACGCGCTGACGTTGAGGAGCCAAGGGTACGATTTCACGGTGGCCGGCGAGATCACCGATCTGTCGCAGTGCCTGGAGCGAACCGATGCGGTCAACGGGTCGTTCTATTCCGACTGTCAGAAGCCCTGACGGGCTTCGCGTCAAGTTCACATCAGTCTGCGCTCGACAGGACTTTCGCCGAGGATCCTGACAAGCGAGCCACCAAAAAAACAGCTCTGGACGATCGTTTGTATCGCCATCGCCGCCAGGGCCGTGTCGAGGACGCCAAGCCCGTGGGCACAGGAGACGGCCACCGAAGGCACGACAAGCAATGCCGACGTCGAAACCAGCGCGCCCAGTCGCGACGTCATGCCAAGCCCAAATCCCAACAGCATCAATAAGACTGCCGCATACATCATGCCGGTTTTCCCGCCGCCGAAATGAATCACGCCGGTACCCAAACTCAACTAATGGTCTGCAACGCGAAGCCTACTGATTTGATCTGGCTTCCTGGTCGGGTGATCGCACCCCGAATCGCCCCGAACTGATTGAATCATCTGTCGTCAAAAAGATACAGCCTTAAGCTGCGGCCGCTGCCCGCGTCAGATATGGCGTCCCCGATCAGTCGGACTCGCTGGCTTTGCGCCACGGCGCGCGCCCGATGCCTCGGCCCACGGCATCTCGTTGACGCAGCCGTCCCCCCGGCCACGAGCCGCGTTTATGAGAATATAATCATTTTAGCGCATTGATTGCTGCGTGGGGGAGTTGGAACGGCTTTTGGGGGGCATTTTGGCGGCGCGCGCGAGATGGCCTGCCGCGACTCGGTCATGCGACGGAGCTGGGGCGGCTGTGCTGCAGCAAGGCAACAGGAGGCAATTTTACACCAGTTTTGTTCCCTGCTGATTTGCCCTTTTGGAGAATTTTCCAAGCAACTCATTAGAAATAAAGCCCTTTGGCCGGGTGTGGCGTGAAGGCAACGGAACGGCCAAAACCAGCTGGGGCTTCGACTGCGCTGTTTGATACGGGCGACTCCCCCTGTAGGTTCGCTTTGAAACTGAACTGCGAACTTGCGTCGTCTGGGAACGGTCAACTCGAAACGCAGAAGCTGAGGGCAGGGCGTGAAATCCGGGTCGGTACCAGTTGCTGTTGTGTCAAAAGATAGGCCAGAGGGTGGCCGGTTTCGTGCTGTGTCGCGCTTGATCGCCGATCGACTGCCCGGTTTCCGCTGGATGAAATGCCTGGGGACACCTCACCCGGTTTTGGCCCTTGCCTTCGCGATCATGCTCCCGTCGTGCTCGGTCCTTCCGGGTACCGGGCCGAAGAGCGACGCGGTCAATGCCTATGCGACTGCCGGAGTAAAGTCCGACGCAGCCTTGCCGTATGCGCTGGTCGACGTCAGTGCCGACACCATCGGGTTCCTGTCGCAGCCGAACCTCCTTACCTTCAAGGGCCAGTTTCCCGACAAGCGGCCAAAGCCGACACAGGTCGTCGGCGTCGGCGATGTGTTGAACATTTCAATCTTCGAAGCCGCTCCCGGCGGCCTGTTCACGCCAGGCCAAGCGGCTGGCGCGCGTCCTGGAAACTTCGTTGACCTGCCGCCTCAGGCTGTCGACCAGAAGGGCAGCATCTACGTTCCTTATGCCGGCGAAATTCCCGCCGCCGCGCGAACCTTGCCGGACATTCAGCAGGCGATCGTCGCGCGGCTGCGCAACCGGGCGATTGAGCCCCAGGTTGTGGTCAGCCTCAACCAGCAGCACTCCAGCGTCGTCAGCGTACTGGGCGATGTGAACACGCCTGGCGTTCTGGCGCTCAACAGCGTCGGCGAAAGAATGCTTGCGCTGATTGCCCGCGCCGGCGGTCCCAAGTACGAGGCGATCGAAAGCTACGTCACGCTGCAACGCGACGGCAAGCGCGTGCGCGTTTCGCTGAGCCGCATTGTTCACGATCCCAACGAGAACATCTTCATTCGTCCCAACGACGTGATATTCCTCACGCGCGAATCTCCGTCCTTCACCGCGTTGGGTGCCTTGAACCAGAACGTCTTCGGATTTAACACCGAGATCACGTTCGACGTCGAGACGCTCACCCTCGCCCAGGCGATCGGCAAGGCTGGCGGCCTGAATGATCAGCAGTCCGATCCCGCAGAGGTCTTCGTCTATCGCTATGAAGATCGTCCCCTGCTGCAGAAGCTCGGCGTCGATACTGCAAGGTTCACGTACGACAGAATTCCGACCATCTATCACATCAATCTGCGTGATCCCTCAGGCATGCTGCTCGCCTCGGGCTTCCAGATGCGGACGAGAGACGTGATGTATGTGGCCAATGCCAAGGTGGTGGATTACTACAAGCTGCTGACGCTGATCAGCAACACCGCGAACACCGCGTCGAACACGGCCAATGCGGTGACCAATGTGAACACTGCGGTGAAAACAAGGTGGTAAGCTGAACCAAACGTCCTGATTGGATCGCCCAGCCGCAATTGGAGTTCCCGGTGGACTGGTTGAGGTCGATCCAACTTGGACTGACCCTTATACCGCTCTGTCTGGCACCGTTGTTCTTCGGTTCGGTAGACCGGCTAGCGATCACGGTTTGGGTCACGGTGCTGTCGGCTGCAATGCTGTGCGGCACCACGCTGCCCATCAGCACTTCCCAGCGTCGCATTCTGCTTGGCTTTCTTGTTGTGTCTGGCGCGTATGCGGCAGTGGCTATCATCCAGGTCATCCCGGGCCTGGTAGACAGCGCTGGCGATCCGATCTGGCAGCGCTTAAATCAACTCCTGCAGCGTCAAGCTCCGTCGAGGATTTCCGCCCGAGCGGAAATTCCAGCCGAAGCGGTCGGGCATTTCCTCCTGGTCGTGACGTCATTTGCGAGCGGTGTTTTCGTCGGAACTTCACAGCGCAACAGCGAAATTCTGACCGCCGCTGCGCGGCATTCAGTTCTGCTCTATGCGATCTATGGCATTCTCGCGATGGTCTTTACGCCCAACATGCTGTTGTGGGCGCCGAAGCATGCCTATCAGGGGAGCTTGACCGCGACCTTCGTCAACCACAATACGGCGGCGACCTTCGTCGGCAGCGGCCTTATCCTGTGGTTTTGCCTTGCGCTGCAAACCGCCCAATCATTGCAGGTCGGGTCACTCCGCATGCTGCTCCTCACCTCCTCCAATGAGCACCTGGCGTTCAAGTTGATCCTCCAATTGGCGGCGGCCCTCACATGCTTGTTTGCGCTGCTCCTGACCGGCTCTCGCGGAGGCCTGATTTGTGCGAGCCTGGGACTTTTCGTCTCGATCGGGCTGATGCTGGCCCGCGCGCTTCGACCCAAGTTCTGGTATGCGTTTGCGTCAGCGACGGCTGCCCTGACGGCAGTGCTCATCTGGCTGAGCCAGATTGGACGGGTGGGTAGCCATGGTGTCTTCGACCAGGCTCGATGGTCGGTCTATGAATACTGCATCGAAGCCATTCGGCAACGGCCATGGTTGGGTACCGGTGCCGGTACGTTCGCGGATATTTTTCCTGCGCTGCGGGGAGTTGAGTTCAACAGCTGGGGCGTCTGGGATTTTGCGCACTCCACGATCCTGGAGATTGCGGTGGAGATGGGGATTCCAATCGCGCTGGCGATCGCTTTCAGCGCCGGTGCTTCACTGCTCATGCTTGCCATCGGCGCACTTCGTCCTTCCCTGAACGATCGAAGTCGCAGTTCGCTGGCCGCGGTTACGGGAATCGCCGTAGCGAGCTACTTGCATTCCGCTGTCGATTTTTCCTTGCAGATACCGGGCTATCTCATTGCATTCGGGAGCCTGGCGGGATGCTGGTTGGCCAGGTCGGTTTCCGATCCAGTACCGGCTCGCTCCCGCTCTCTTGGGAAGCTGCGCCCAAAGGCAAGGATGCCGGATCCGGTGCTGGAGACGCCGCCCGCAAGCCCGCGAAGAGAGGCGTCGTGACGGAGTTCACTGCGCAGACGCTTTGATCCGCTGCATGGCCCGTTCATCAGTGCTCGGCTGCGAGACGAATCTTTCGATCCGCCTGCGACAGGCTGGGTCCATACGCCTTTACTTCATGCCAGAACTTGGCATCGTTCGCGGACTGAATTTTGAGCCACTGATACTCTGTTTGATGCCAGGATCGGATGGTGTCAGTCAGATTATCGAGCACCACGTCGCCCTTGGTGGTGGATACGACCAGGACCAGATGACCAATTCCGGTTTCGGTCCTGACAACCGACAGGCGCAACGCTTTTGCGGGCAAACCGCCGAGCACCAATTCATGCCGCTTGGTCACCGCGTAGTCGTTGCAATCGCCCCGGGCGGGCGCAATGGTCCAACCGCCGCGGTATTCCGGCGCCTGCCCCTTCATCACCGGAGCAATCTCGGCATTGACGCCGCGGTTGACCCGTTCCAGCAACGCGGAAGTCTCGGGGCTGAGCTCGATCCGTTCGATCTCGGACACGTCCGACTTGCATTCTGAGGGATAGCGCAGGCAGAAGCGCACGTGCTGAAATGGCGCCAGCGTAGGGGCGGCGGTTGCGATCAAAGGCGCGGACGAACGAAAATCGTGCTGCGATCGGTTGCGAGCGTCAGCAGTTCCTGAAAGCAGGGTGCCTGCCGAGACAAGAAGCGGCAACCAAGCTGAACTACGTCGTGCCATCTATTCACCCGATCATTGGAGCTGGCAGACGCCCTAGGCGTGCCATCGTTGGGTGGATAGTCAACGGGCCGAGTTAAGATTCCGCCTAGCGAGAGAGGCTAAATAACCGTTTAAGCGAAGCAAAGAATTCTAGGAAATTTTGTCGCACCCCCTCGTTTTGGCGGTACGGCATTACGCCGGCAGGTACTTCGAATGCCAGTTCCACGCCGTCTCGATGATCGAATTGAGGTCATGGCGCGGACTCCAGCCGATCGTCTGGCGGGCGAGGGCATTGTCGGCGACCAGAGCCGGAGAGTCGCCCTCCCGGCGCGGGCCGTACTTGACCTCGATATTGCGGCCAACGACCCGCTGCACGGTATCGAGCATCTCCTTCACCGTGGTGCCGGTTCCGGTCCCGAGGTTCAGGGCGTGGCTCGTGCCATATTTCAGGAGATGTTCGACCGCACGCGTGTGGGCGTCGGCAAGGTCCAGGACGTGGATGAAATCACGGACACAGGTGCCGTCCCGCGTCTCATAATCGGTGCCGAGAATCTGAAATTGCGGCCGACGCCCCAGCGCGGCATCCATCGCGATCGGGATGGCGTGCGTTTCCGGTGTGTGCCATTCGCCAATCCGGCCTTCAGGATCAGCGCCCGCGGCATTGAAATAGCGCAGGATGAATGAACGGAATCCCTGATAGCGATCCAGGTCCCGCAAGATCTGTTCGACGATGAGTTTGGTTTGGCCGTACGGATTGATCGGCTGCTGGGGATGGGTTTCGTCCATTGGACTCGATAACGGAACTCCGTAGGTGGCGCATGTCGAGGAGAAAACGATCTTGTCGATGCCCGCGGCCTGGGCCGCGCGGAGCAGCGTAATCGTGCCTGCGACGTTATTCTCGTAATAGCTGCCGGGATCGCGGACTGATTCGCCAACCTCGATGGCCGCTGCGAAATGTATGATCGCGCTGGGCTGGTGTCTCGCGATGACCTCGTCCAGCCGCTTGCGATCGCGAATGTCGCCGCTTTCGAAAGGGCCCCATTTGACGAACTCGGCGTGACCGTTCGAGAGATTGTCGTATACGATCGGCCTGAAGCCCTTGCTGGATAGATCAAGGCAAGTGTGGGAGCCGATATACCCCGCTCCTCCGACGACAAGAATATTTTGCATCGCTCCTCCGCGGGGCTGGCAGACGCTTGTGTCGCAAGTCAGAATAAGGTGGACCAAAGCTTGGTGATGTATGGAACGACTGGCCGTAGAACTTCGAACAGTCCCCAGCCCAGGAAGCCAAGCCACCCGATCATTGCGATGGCGATGGTCGCGACAAGCAGGCCAATGACGATCCGTCGTCTCAATGCTCCCAAGGGGGAGCTGGACTTGATCCGCGGATCCTTGAGATCGATTTGCTCGAGATTATTCATCGGCGCCGTGGCTGTCTGATCAATGCAGTAGCGACACCAACGACTTCGATCAACGCCCACGGTGTATTAACGTAAAGGCCTGGATGCAGCGGCATTGGCAAGAAATTATCCTAATTTCCTATCCTGTCGATATGGGCCGGTCGCTGCATGCACGTCCCATTGCAGCCGGCATGATCTGAGTTAATCGATTCAGCTTGTTATCCCGGAATGGGAGAGGGCTCCCGGAACGGATGACGTCAGCGACGTGTAGACCTTGCAGTAATCCTCGACCACGCGCGAAACCCGGTAATATTCGGAACCTTGCTTCGAACTCGCCCGGAATTGTTGCAGCTTGGCCGGGTCCGACATCAGGAGGTCGAGCGCAGATGCAATCTCATGCGGCGCTTCGGGATTAACCAGGATTCCAGCCTTGTTGTGCTCGAGCAGTTCCGGTGTGCCGCCTACGGCCGTTCCGATGATGGCGCAACCGGCCTCCCGCGCTTCTGGAAGCACTAACGCGCATGGGTCCGCATGGGAGGCCAGCACAAAGATGTCAGCCTTCTTGAGGGCAGGGCCCGGGATGCTGATGTAGCCCAGGAATGCAGCCCGATCTTCGAGCTTGAGCCGGCTACGGAGCTGCTCCAGTTCATCGCGATCAGGCCCGTCTCCGACTATGTACAGGTTCCAGTCCGGGTGCTTATCCGCGATCTCGGCGAATCCGGCGAGGAGGTCATGAACGCCCTTGCGCTGATGAAGACCGCAAAGGGTCATTACGCAGGGCGAGCGGATTTGATCGAGAACTTCTGCTCCCGCTTGCTGGGTGTGGCTGTCGCGGGGAGAAGAGTTCGGACCATTCAAGATGGCGACCACCTTCTGTGGATCAAAACCCCGCTTGATCAGCAGCTCACGTTCTGCGCTGCTGACGGCCACAACCTTGTCGCCCAGCCGCATAATCAAGGAATGTCGGTCGAAGGAATTATGAACCGCTGTGACTAACGGTATCCTGAACAATACCGATACCAGCTTGCCGAAGACCGCGCCGGCCATCATGTGCGCATGAATGACGTCGGTGTTTGAGATTTGCCAAATCCAGATCAGCCTCAAAATCACGCGCGAGTACCGCGAGCTTTGGCTGGCGTCACGAGATTTTTGTAGATGTTCATCAACTCCAGATACTGCCACCGGCACTGGCATACATCACCTTGTGCCCAAGTTGGGCCTACCCGCAGGTGAGATCAGCAGCGACGTTCCCAGCTTTGCCTGTTGGCCGGCTCTCGAACGCCCGCGCCATCCGCTCATCTACACGAGCCGATCTGTGGCGCGCTTTGCAACCGTTTCAACCTAGCAATTCTGGACGATGCTGCGCGACCCGCTCATTCGCCGATCGCAAGAAGAAACCTGCCGTCCCAAACATCGATCAGCAGGCGTTTTTCACGATTAACAGGGAAGGGATGGTTACGATCATGATCTTGGCGTCGAGCGTCATGGACCAAGTGTGCGCATACTGCGCGTCGAATGCCACCCGTTGTTCGTAAGTGGTGGTGCTGCGGCCACTCACCTGCCAAAGCCCGGTGATCCCGGGCCGGCAGGCGAGATAGGCACCGACCGAGCCGGCGTAGCGATCCAGTTCCTCATCAGTCACCGGGCGAGGCCCAACGATACTCATGTCCCCCCTGAGGACGTTGAACAGCTGCGGAAGCTCGTCGAGACTGGATTTGCGAAGGACCATGCCGATCGTAGTCACGCGCGGATCGTATCGCAGCTTGCGAGTCGCCGCCCATTCCGCCGCGGCCGCCGGATCGCTCTCGAGGAGGTCATTGAGGCGCTTCGAAGAATCGACCACCATGGTGCGAAACTTCAGGCAATTGAATTTCTTCCCGTTGAAGCCCACGCGTCGGTGACGAAAAATGGCCGGCCCGCTGGAGGTCGTGGTGATCGCAACAAAACAAATGAGAAGCAGCGGCGCCAGGATAATAATGCCGGAAATCGCCAGAATAATATCGGCGATTCGTTTCGGACCTGACCCAATCGGAGATTTAGAATTTGCTCGACCAATTCTGAAAGCCCCATCAAAGTCGGCAAAACTCGTCATTTCGGTGCTCCAAAAAAATCCGTTAAAAGTACGCCAAGCTGCCAAACTTTTTCTTATCCTTTATGCCTCGTTAACAGAATAATGGGCGGTGCACAATTTGGGCAAGAGCGATTTCCATGCATTTCACTTAAATAGATTAAAGCGCTAACTAATTAGGTTAATTAACGATTTTTTCTCCCTGCGAGTGACCTGCGTAAACAATGGGCCCCACCGACAAAGAAATGGACGGATCGGATATTGCGGAGCAGCGAAGGTTAACATAGGCATGCTCGATTAGGTGTCGCCAGCGCTTCTTTTGGTTCAATTTTTAGCAAAAATCCAATAAAAAATTAAATAGTTGAGAAATTAAATGCGATTTTCATGTGCATTTGGAAAAGCGCACGCCGGCGCTTGATGTTCGCGGCGTGGCGGGCAAACGTTCGCAGGGACCCGCTCGCCGCCGAAGCGCTTGGCTCACGCTACTCGAAGAGAGGCGTCCGCTCGAAACGATATGTCGCGTGATTCCACGTTCGGTGTGAAGCCGCTCGGTGCGTCTGAAGCTTACGGGTTTAGGAGATTGCCCAGCCGGCTCTGTCGAATCAGTGCCAGACCGGTCAGGAACCCCGCTTCTGCATGGTGTTGGCAAATGATTCCTGACGGCGGGAATCCAGTTCCTCGATGCGAGTCTGAAGCAGTTTTCGGACCGACGCCGGCGCGGCCAAGTAGGCTCGAGCAGGGATCTCCTCGAATCTGCGGTCAATCAGATTCCCGAACTCATCCAGGATCTTGCGCCGGGTACGCTCCGGCGCGGAAAGCAATACGGGGGTCGCAATGGTAACCCGACGCAGGGCTACCCAGGCCTCGTTTGGCGACGTCTCGTAGGATGCTTCGAGCAAATCGAAAGCGTGAGCGTTAATACGGCCATGCATTGTTTCGACGCCGAAAAGGAGAAGCCAGGACAGTGAATCGCGCGGAGCACACGTCAGAACTCGTTCAGAACGATGCTGAATGGATCGCAGGTGGCGATCGAATTCGCTTACCGTTCCCGAGCGTAACGCGTCTTCTGCCAAGGGTATCTCAAGTAACAGGACAGCACGCTGCGCATGGGTATCGCAGTCGCTCAGGTTCCGGACACCGGCGCTGTCAACGGCGCGTTTCGCCGCCGCCGGAGGCGTCCCTTCAAACCGCAGCACGCGCGTTTCGTAAGCGCGAAACTGATCGGCGATCGTCGCGCTCTTCAGGCTCGAGATGCCCCACGCAAAGCCGAAACTGCCGATGAGGAATGTCAGCGCTTTCAGGACCACCGTCACCCGCACGCCAGATTCCCGACATGGCACGGCGATTTACACGACGCCGGCCTTTTCGTTTGTGTAGTAGTTATAGTTGCGCTCCGAATATCCCTCAAAGCGGCGCATGATGGCCTCGTCCGCCTTGTTGAGAACAGCGCCGAGCAAGCGCTCCTGGAAGATGGGCGAAACCCCCACGGCCCTCAGGAGCTCCTTGGTCGATGTGCTACCCCATTCGACCACCATGACGAAGGAATCGAAGAGATGCGCAGCCGCCTTGACATCGACGACGGGAAGAATGGGAGGCATGTCGACCAGAACATAGTCGTATTGCTTTGCGGCGGTTTTGAGCATTTGACTGAATTGCGGCGCGTTCAGAATATCTGAACTGTTGAGGGGCTTGATGCGCGCCGCCGCCGGCAGGAAGTCGAACTTGTACTTGGTGTCGGTGATGACGAGGTCGTCGAACGACGCGTCACCGGCGACCAGATCCAGCAAGCCAGGTGCGCTCTTGTATCCGAGCGTGTTCGTCATCGATGGATTGCGCAAATCGGCGTCGACCACCAGAACCCGACTACCGCTCTTGGCAACGAAAGCGGCGAAGCTGGCCGCGACCGTGGTTTTACCTTCGCCGGGCAGGGCAGAGACGAGTGCGATAATCTTGCCCCCAGCCGGGTGAAGATCGATCGCGACCTTGATGTAGCGGAGCGCTTCGGCGGTCGCGGAAAACGGTGCGACGTCGCTGATCTGTCGAAAAGCGGCGGATTCCCGTTTTGCAAGCTTGCCGAGGGCAGTTTTCTTGCCTTGGACCGCCGGAAGAACAGCAAGGCAGCTGGTGCCCAGCAGCGTTTCGAGCTCAGCGCGAGTATGAATTTGCTGGTTCATCTGCTCGCGCAAGAATGCCAACATGATTCCAAGAGCAAGGCCGCAAATTCCAGCCAAGGCCAGCGTCAGGCTTGTCTTCGGGGAGCTTCGCAGGCTGGGAGGGGTCGCGACCGTAACAACCCTGGCCTCTGTGGACGGAAACGACTGCTGCTGCACGGACTGCGTGAACCGGGACAGGAAGGTTTCGTAAATGCCACGATAGGTGTTCGCGGCGGTTTCCAGCTCGCGCAAGCGAACCTGCGATTGCCGGGTGGTCGCCGACTGCTGGAAAACTTCGATCATACGCTTGTCGATCGATTCTTCCTGACTTCTGGCGATCTGCAACTCGCTCTTGTAGCTTTCCGCGATGCGTGTAAGCTCGTCCCAAATCGCCCGTTGCAGCGCCGCCATCTCGGCTCGCAGGTTGCGCGCGGCCTGATGATCCACGCCATAGCGTGCGCTCCACTCGGACTCCTTGCTCTGGTCGTCGAGGAACTGCTGACGCAATCTCGTGATCACCGGATTGTTCAGTGCATCGGTGACCACAGGGTCGGGGATGTTGAGGCCCCCCTTGTTCCGCTGCTCCAGCACGCGCTCGATACGGTCGAGCTTCGCCCGGGCCTGACTGGTATCGGCACGTGCCTTTGCCAGGGCAATCCCGAGTTGATCGAGTTCGACCTCGCTCGCCAGCTTGCCGTCCACGCCGATGATGATGCTATTCTGGGACTTGAAATCCTGGACAGCCTTGTAGGCATCGCTGAACTGCTGCCGCAGCTCGCGTATGCGCTGTTCGAGCCAGGTGCTGGCGCGATGTGTCGCCTCGAACTTCGCTTGCAGCTGATCCTCGATGTAGGCCTCAGCGAAGGCGTTCGCGATCCTGGCAGCCTTCTCCCGGTCGAGGGAGGTGTAGGAAATCTGCTCGATGTAGCTCCGCCCGACCCGCGTCACGCGCAAATTGTCCTTGAGGGTACTGAGCACCTGTCTCAGGACTTCCTCGTTCGAAGGCTGCTGGTCCAGCCCCGAATCAATTCCCAGGAGGGAGAACACCCGCGACTTAAGTCCATGGCCGGTGCCGACGAATTCCGGATCCTCGGTCAACTTCAAATTGCGAGCTACGGCCGTGGCGACCTTTTCCGACTTTGTGGTTTCGATCTCGCTTTCGACCGAGGCATCCTCCACCATGCGATTTTCGGTCGCCATGTCCGACTGGGTCCAGGTGACGCGCTTGGTGTCGATAATTAAATCGGCCCGCGCCGTGTATTGCGACGGCGTGAGGGCCAGGTAGGCGATCCCGACGATAATGGAAAGGACAGTCACCAGCGCCACGAGGCGCCACTGCCGGCCAAGAAACTCCCGGATCTGTAGGAATGCAACAGAATCCGAGTCAGAATCACCGTCAGCTTGTTGGGGATAGCGCGGGAATTGACCTGCAACGTTCATTCGCACTTCCACAAGCTAGACATTTGCTGCACGAGCCTTGGTTCTAACACCCAGCCTTCCAGAACTCAGCGGGTAGCACTGACGGGGCTCGCGGACGTCGTCGTGCTTGTCGGCGCTATCGACGTGGTTCTGGGCGCCACGGCGGAATTTATCTGGAAAAACGGAGTGGATCCTCCGCCGGTGCCTGGATTCGTGCTGGCGCGACCGCCGACATTGGGATTCACCACGACGACACTTCCGACCGCAGCGGTCGCAGAGTTCGTCGCGGCGATGGTCGCGGCCGTCGAGAGGTCGCCTGAGACCGCAGCGAACGAGCTCTGGAAACTTTCCTCGTCAAAGCTCGCCACGGCCTGCTGGATCGTCAGCGCGGCCTGCTGGTCGATGGTTTGACACGCAATTGCGGCTTGGGCAAGTCCGGCGGCGATCGCGGTCCGGAATCGCGGGTTGGCAGTTTTGGCCAGTCCGACCAGGTCGGCCGCCAGGCTGGCGTCGGTCCCGGCCAAATCCCTCACTTGCGCTTCAATTGTGCGGGTGTCGGCATCGGGCGCAATCAGCGCGGCGGGGTTGGCCTTGAACTGATCGATCGCCGCCGGCGCGAGCGGTGGCGCGATGCAGGGCGCAGCGCTGACTTCACTGGCACAAAGCGCGACAAGCATCTGTGCAAATAGAACGATCGAACCGGCTCGCATCGCCATACTCCAACCAATTGTATATCATTGGGAAAAACTACCTCTAACGATAGCTTAGCCTTTCGATGGTATCAACTGCGTCTCCTCATATTGGTTTATTAGTAGCGTTACCCGGGCTTCAGCTAGAGCATTGAAATCGCTTGCTTTCCGGTTTATGTGTCGAATTAACCGGGCCGCCATTGCGGTATCCTAACGCAGATTCGGCATGCTCGCCCACCTGCATGGAACTTGCAGCCCGTCCGTTCGGCGACGGTTAATGTGCGAAACTCTATCACGATGCGGCTCGACAAAAGGTTCCTGCATGCAGGAGGCCTGGTAAGGCAGGGTGACAGGTGCGGTCTCTAGTTCCGATCCCCGAGCGGTTTGAAATTAATGGCCAACGCCCGTCGCTGCCCGAGGGTGTCCGGATTTACGCATTCGGGGACATCCATGGTCGGCTCGACCTGCTCGACGAATTGTTGGCCCGCATCGAGGCTGACATTGCGGCGCACCCCGTATCCCGGCCGCTCTACGTATTCCTGGGCGATTATATCGATCGAGGTTTATCTTCGCGCGAGACGGTCGACCGGCTGATCGCGCTGGGGGAGCGAAGCGAATGCATATTCTTGAAGGGTAACCACGAACACATTGCCATCAGATGCCTGACAGATCCCCGGTTGTTCGACCAGTGGATGCGGCTCGGCGGCCTCGAGACCTTGATCTCGTATGGTGTCGCGGCGGCAGAGCTTGCCAACGGAAATTCGATCGCCCAAATGCAGTCCGCCTTCCATGATGCGCTGCCCCAGGCCCATCTTCGCTTTTTCCGTCTGCTGCATCCGAAGTTTGATTGCGGAGATTTCTTCTTCGCCCATGCCGGCGTGAGACCCGGCGTCGAACTCTCGCAACAGAGCGAGAGCGACCTGCTGTGGATACGGGAAGAGTTCCTGAGTTCAAGCGAAGACTACGGCAAAATCATCGTTCACGGGCACACGCCTGTGCAGGAGGTCGAAGTCACGCCAAACCGGATCAATATCGACACCGGCGCATTTGCGACCGGCCGTCTCACCTGCCTGGTCGTCGAAGGGTCGGGTCTGTCCCTGATCGATACCCGCTAGCTTGCAGAGGTTGCTGGCGAGCGCTCGGCATGCCTCTGCCGGAACAGGTCGTCGATGTGGCTTCGCATCTTTTGATGAAATTGTTCGCGGCCAAATCGACGGGCATGCTCGACGATCCGGGCCGAGTCGATATTAAAATCGGCCAGCCGCTTGACCGCGGAAGTAATTGCTTGAACAGTCTGCTCGGCGAAAAATGTGCCCGAAACACCTTCCATGACGGTTTCGGTAGCGCCACCTTTTCCGAAGGCGATCACGGGTCGGCCGCTCGCCATTGCTTCAACCGGTACCATGCCGAAATCCTCTTCACCGGGGAAGATCAATGCTCGGCATCGCGCATAGTGCTGCTTTAGGACTTCGAACGGTTGCGTACCCAGCACCGTGACCGTGGGCCCCGCAAGGCGGCGGATTTCCTCGAGCATTTCGCCACCGCCGATGATGACCAGCTTCAATTTCATTTCGTTGAAGGCTCGCACGGCCAGATCCGGTCGCTTGTAGGTTACGAGTTCACCAGCCATCAAATAGTATTCATCAAGTTCGGAAGGCGCGGTGACCGCAAACGCGCCCGTGTCGACGGGGGGGTGAATGACGACGGAAGGTGCTCCGTAATACCTGTGAATGCGCCTCGCAACTGTCGCCGAGTTCGCAACAAAACTGTCGACGCGGGCGGCCGATGTTACGTCCCACATTCGCAAGTAATGAGTGAGCGGCGGCATCATCAGTCTTGCAACTCGGCCAGCGCTAGTCCGGTAGTCGTGATACATGTTCCAAACGTAGCGCATCGGGGTATGACAATAGCAAACGTGCAGCGCCTCCGGTGGCGAAACGATTCCCTTGGCCGGGCCTGACTCGCTGCTGATGATGAGGTCGTAGCCCCGCAAATCGAGCTGTTCGAGCGCCAGCGGCATCAGGGGAAGATAGGTTTTGTACATATTGGCAGCGCGGGGCAGTCCGTTAATAAACGTTGGAATGACCCGGTGTTGACGGATCCTTTCAGAAACCAATTCGGGAACGTAAACGTGCGTGAAAATGTCTGCCTGAGGGTACATCTCGCATAGCGCTTCGATGACCTTCTCACCGCCCCTCATTCCGACAAGCCAATAGTGAATAATTGCCACCTTCATGGTCAATCTCTTGGGTGGTGTGTCTGTCGGCGACAAGGGTGATTGCAGGATGAAAATCCGAATTTTCCGGCTCTGCCCTAGCATCGATCCGCACCGCGAGGTAGTGGCCGACTCGGGTTATGCTTAACCGGCAATCGGACTTTGCACCTTCGCCGCAGCGGTGCTGGCGATCCCCGCGCCTGGTGGTCGCGTCGATCCGCGCTTGCGTTCTGCCTGGCTGCCGCAACGCTACAATTGATAACAGATGAAGGGGACAATGCGTATGGGCCATCACGCGGCGGATTGCGACCCGGCTCATCTGCAATTTCTAAGGGTTCGAACGACACGATTCCGCAAACGATACTCAGTGGGAGCTAGCCATCGTTTGTCTAGCCGTGGGTGTTTTGCAGTTAAAGATCATTTGTTCGAGCCAACGACGTGCCGGTTCATCATATGCCTTCAACGCGAGTGAGCTGAATACGAGTGTGCAGGAAACGATGATCGGCATTTCCAGAATGGCATCAGGATGCCCCGTCCATGATTGATAGGCGCCGTTGATCCAGCAAAAAATCGGATAGTGCAGAGCGTAGACAGGATAGGAAAGACTGCCGGCGGCAAGGGCTACGGTTCGAACCGTTCCGAAAAGCCGGATGTTTGCGCCAGCCAGTATGAGCAGTGGAGACAGGAGCGCAAGCCAGATTATGTGAACAGGAAGGGACAGTTCACGTGGAAAGTAAAATAGCAATAGCATGACCGTCATCAGCACCCAGAAAAGGAAGCCAAATCCGGCACATCGCTTCAGTTTCGTATTGAGATGGAAGACGGCAACCCCCAGGAAGAAAGATGCGCCAACCCTCGGGAAGCCGGTCCAGAATGTCGAGGCATCGTGGCCGCCAATTCCTGAAAACATCAGGATCAACATGCAACTCAACGCTATGGCAACATATGTAAACAACTGATCACATCGATGAAGCGTTGCCCAAAGGGCGTTTACCGCGATCTCAAGGAAAAGCGAGTATTGCGGACCATTGAGTGGAAAGACCTGCGGTCCGCCGATCGTGCTCGATGCCGTCAAGAATGGGACATTTAGAATCCCTAGCACGGTGGCAAGGAGCAGTTCGGGATAGGGCAGCAAAGTTCTCGTAAAGATCGGCCGACAGAGCACGTAGGCGGCGCTGATGACAGTCGCGAGTATGATCAGTGGCATCAGCCGGATCAGGCGAAACTTGAGAAACCCGACCGACGACAAGTTTGCATGCAGACGCTCGCGGTACGCGTAAGACAGAACAAAACCGCTCAGACAAAAGAAAAAATCCACCGCCAGGCCGCCATTTGATGCAAGCCTGGGTTCATTCAGCCAACTGCCGATATGATAAATTACGACGGTCAAGGCAGCTATGCCTCGCAAACCGTCCAAGCCAGCATAGTGATCTGCTGCCTTCAAAGCATCCTCCGGACCTAGAGGGCATGGATTCAGGCGGGGGTTTTCTGCAATTATTTGGGTTAGTACGCACTCAACACCAATGCGGCACGATCAGATGATCGTCGCAGGTTAGCAACCAAAAATTGTATCAGCCGTAATAGATAAACCGATTGCAGAATTTTGTCTAGCGTAGACGTTGTGCTTGTCTCGCTCATATTTTAGGTAAAATAGGAACATACCTGCTTTGACGTGAATATTAAATCCTAGGCGCGCTCCGATTTGATTTTGCATGATCGCTCGAAACAACCCCTGTCACTGCTCCTCGATGACAGGCAGTATCGCCGCCGTGGAGCAGTACGTTCACGAGCATGATCGGCGGCAGATAAGCTATGTTTTTCCGACGGTTAGATTAACCTTTACCGAGGAAAGGGACACGGCCGGCTTCCGGCGCGCTCGACGGCTCGTTTTTTCGTGTACAAGTGCTGGAGTTCAGGAGTTTGATGTGCAGATAGTTGATACCGAACTGGCCAAGCGTACTGCAGCCGCCCGTCCGTTGCAGGTTGGCTTGTTTGGCGCAGGGTTTATGGCAAAGGGAATTGCCAACCAGATCAATCGATACACGCCCGGCATGCGTGTCGCGGTGATCTGCAACAGAACGGCGGCAGCAGCGATAGCGACATTGGAAGCCTCCGGGATCCCGGCGGCGGAAATCGTCGAATGCACGACAGGTAGTCAAATTGACGACGCGATCCGTGCCGGTCGCTTCTGCTTCACGCAGGATCCAGAGGCCTTGACCGCTGCTGCCAGCGTCGAAGTCGTGATAGAGTCTACTGGCCACGTCGAATACGGCGCTCGGGTCATCCTTACTGCCATCGGTGCCGGAAAGTCGATTGTGTCAATGAACGTTGAACTCGATGCGACCGTTGGTTCGATCCTCAAAAGCAAGGCGGATAGGGCCGGGGTCATCCTCTCCGGGTGCGACGGCGACCAGCCCGGCGTGCAGATGAACCTGTTGCGCTATGTATGTACGCTTGGACTGAGGCCGCTGCTTTGCGGAAACATCAAAGGTCTCCAGGATCGATACCGGAACCCGACAACGCAGGAATCGTTCGCAAAGCAATGGGGCCAGACCCCGCACATGGTGACGTCGTTTGCCGACGGAACCAAAATTTCGATGGAGCAGGCTACGGTTGCAAATGCAACCGGGATGAAAGTGGCGCGCCGCGGCATGATCGGGCTCGAATACAACGGTCATGTCGACGAGATGACAAGCATGTACGACCTCGATCAAATGCGTTCGCTTGGGGGAATCGTCGAGTACGTGGTAGGTGCGAAACCGAGCCCCGGCGTCTACATTTTCGCCGAGGCGCAGGACGCCACTCAGGCGCACTATCTGGACTACGGCAAGCTGGGAAAAGGCCCTCTATACAGCTTCTACGTTCCGTGGCATCTCACCGCTCTCGAGGTCCACATTTCAGCTGCTCGCGTTGCTCTTCTCCGCGACAATGTAATCGAGCCTCGCGGCCGTCCCGTGGTGGAAGTGGTCGCGACTGCAAAGACGGATCTCAGGGCCGGCGAGACGCTCGACGGACTGGGCTGGTACATGACCTACGGCCAGTGCGAGAACTACGACACTGCCAAGGCGGAGAACCTGCTGCCTATGGGTCTCGCTGAAGGTTGCAAGTTGAAGAATGACATCAAGCGCGATCAGGTGATCACCTGGGACGACGTCGTGCCGCCCAGCAACAGCCTTTCACACAAGCTCCGATCGGAACAGGACCGTTTGTTTTCATGAGTACAACGCACGCGTCGACCAAGACAGCTGCCGATATCGTCTCCGAAGATCTATCGGACATCGCCCGCAGATTGTCGGTAGAGTTTGCCAAGCTAGCTGGCAAGAAGCTGCTGATCGTTGGAGGCGGTGGGTTTCTCGGCTACTATCTCGTCCAGTCGCCACTGGCGTGGAATCGATCGAGTGGGGGATCTCCCATCGATGTTACCGTCTACGACAACTGGATCCGCGGCACGCCCGAGTGGCTGAGCAAATTGAATGGCGATCCCAATCTCAAACTTGTCACCCACGACATAACCAACCCGCTTCCGGATGATACCCCCGATTTCGACTACATCATCCACGCGGCCTCGATCGCCTCACCGATCTATTACCGGAAGCATCCGATCGAGACGATGGACGCCAACGTCAATGGCCTGCGCCATCTTCTGGAGTTTGCGCTCAAGCGGAAACGGGCCGGCAAGCCGGTTTCGGGATTTCTCTACTACTCGACCAGCGAGATTTATGGCGATCCGACACCCGAGAATATTCCCACTCCAGAAACCTATCGCGGTCACGTTTCCTGCACCGGGCCTCGCGCCTGCTACGACGAGTCCAAGCGCTACGGCGAGACGCTCTGCGTAAACTTCGCTCATCAGTACGACTTGCCGATTGCCATCGCTCGGCCGTTTAACAATTACGGTCCCGGCCTCAAGATTTCCGACCGCCGCGTACTGCCCGATTTCGCCCGCGACGTTTTTGCCGGCCGAGATATAATCATGCTGTCCGACGGCAGTGCGACGCGGACGTTCTGCTATATCACCGACGCGATCGTCGGTTATTTCAAGATCCTGGTCATAGGCCGCAAAGGCGAATCGTACAATATCGGTACCGACAAGCCGGAAATTTCGATGGCGCAACTTGCCGAGAGCGTCGCGCAACTCGCCCGCAAGCAGTGGGGCTATGCCGGGAGCGTGGTGCGCAAGGTCAGTTCCGACAAGAACTATCTTGTTGATAATCCTACCCGGCGTTGTCCGATGATCGACAAGGCCCGCACCGATCTTGGTTACGAGCCGACGATTAGTTTTGAAGAAGGCATCGAACGGTCCCTTGTCTGGTACTCCGAAAATCGGGACGCTGGAGACGCGTAATGAAGATTTCAATCGTAGGTACCGGCTACGTTGGTCTCGTATCGGGGGCCTGTCTTGCAGAACTTGGCCATGAAGTCGTCTGCGTGGATCTGGATCCTAGCAAGATCGAGATGATCGCAAGCAAGCACCCGCCGATCTATGAGCGTGGCCTGCAGGAATTGCTGGACCGTAACGTCCCGGCCCGTCTGACGGCCACCACCGATCTGCGCAAGGCGGTGCTGGAATCCGAGCTCTCCATGATCGCGGTCGGTACGCCGTTCGACGGAACGCTGATCGACCTGAAATACATCCGCCAAGTGGCGGCCGACATCGGCAAGGTGCTTAGAGAGAAGGCCGGCTATCACATGGTCGTCGTGAAAAGCACGGTTGTGCCCGGCACGACGGCCGAGGTTGTACTCCCGATCCTCGAACAGTACAGCGGCAAGAAGGCCGGCAAGGATTTCGGAGTGGGTATGAATCCGGAATTTCTCCGCGAGGGCGAGGCGATCGAGGATTTCATGCATCCGGATCGTATCGTTCTCGGCGGCATCGACGATCGGTCGATCGATACGCTTGACCGGCTCTATTCGGTATTCAACGGCGTCGACCTCGTCCGTGCCGATCCGCGAACCGCGGAGATGATCAAATACACGGCCAATTCGCTGTTGGCGACGCTGATTTCGTTCTCGAACGAAATCGCCAATCTCTGCACGGTTCAGAAGGTCGACGTCGCGGACGTCATGAAGGGCGTTCATCTTGATCGCCGGTTTTCACCGATCCTTGAGAACGGCGAACGCATCAAGCCGGGCTTTATCTCCTATCTCTGGCCGGGTGCCGGATTCGGAGGATCCTGCTTCCCGAAAGACGTTAAAGCGCTCGTTGCGCACGGCGAAAACGGCGGCGTGCAAATGCAGCTGCTGCGTTCGGTGATCGATGTAAACGTACGGCAGCCCCACAAGATGATCGAAATACTCGAGCAAGGCATCGGCGATATCGGGGGGGTCGACATCACCGTACTCGGTGTAGCTTTCAAGCCGGGTACCGACGACATAAGGGAAAGCCCCGCCATTTCCGTCATCCAAGGACTGGCGGCAAGAGGTGCCAAGGTAACCGCTTTCGATCCTATCGCCCGCAAGGAGGCCGAACACATGCTCGGCAACTCGGCCGTTTTCAGCGACACGCTAGCCGACGCGATCAGCGGGGCCAAGGCCATCCTCGTGATGACTGCATGGCCCGAGTTCAAGGCGCTGCCTGACCTAGTCGGAATGTCGAAAGATGCGCCGCTCGTCGTCGATGGCCGCAGAATGCTTTTCAAGTCGAGCTTGCACAACTACGCGGGGATTGGCCTCTAGGTCAGCCCGACTGTCGAGGTTTCTCTTGCTGCTTCACCCGGCTTACAAGGCGGTCGGCGACGATGGATTGCGCAGGGTGCGGGACCGATCCTATTCGGAGATATTCACGACGTTGAGCGGCCAGGCGATTTCCAGCGCCGGATCGGCGTAGCGGCCCATCTTCGGCCGAAGGGGTATGAGGTGACGAACCGAGGTAGCTTACCTCCGTTTCTTCCGCGGGCTAAGCCCGACGCTTCGCAGAGCAGGCGCCGCTTCCGGTCGGTCAGCTCGAATACGGCATCCTTTAAGATAAATCGGGGACGAAGCGCGCAGGTCACGATAACATCGCAGATTGCGCCGCGATTTGTCTCAGCCTCGCTGTTGCGCTCGAAATGCAATCCGCGCTGTGCTCGAGCCCCCGCGAAACAAGACGCGCTTTGCTGCATGTGTTGGGCGATCAGGCTTTGCCTATTGAACTGGTACTTGCGCATGGTACGCGAGGAGCCCGCGCGGAATGCGGACGCACTCAAACGCCTGCGTCGGTTCGCGATCGTAGACCGTAGTTCGGGGGACCGCCGTACGGTCGATCGCGGTAAGCTAGGGTCCAGACTCAATTGATCCAGTAGGCGACGATAGCTGCGAGGTGGATGGCGGCCAAGAAATTTCGGGCAAGTTTGTCATAGCGGGTTGCGACACGCCTGAAGTCCTTGAGGCGGCAGAAGCAACGCTCGGAGGCGGCAGAAGCAACGCTCGATGACATTTCGCCCCTTGTAGGCGCGCTTGCTGAAGCTGTAGAGGACGACCCGGTTGGATTTGTTTGGAATGACCGGCTTGGCGCCGCGATCGACGATTTCGGCG
>JAESFG010000230.1_pt1 | contig 141732 bp, 125 predicted proteins | sample 9269371 | NCBI WGS metagenome assembly JAESFG01 (sample SAMN14506227, study PRJNA617093) | algae metagenome | isolation source: Aetokthonos hydrillicola CCALA 1050 (B3-Florida) and co-occurring... | place: USA: South Carolina | collected 2013-01-01 | reverse complement strand
CCCGTGCGATAATCGCTCCCGTCCCGCCCGGCTACAACGCATGGCGATGCGTCGAGCGGGACCGGTGCCCTTCCGGCTCGCGAAGACGCAGAGCAGCCGGCAGGGCCCGCGCAGAAAATGGTTCTCCTCCGGGCTGAAAAAGGCCCGGGCCTGCCTGTGAGGCAGAGGAGGCCCGAACGGAGTGCGGAACTGGTGGCTCCGCCGAACGCCCTGCCGAAGCCCAGTCTCTCGGCAATCCAGCAATGGGGGCGGGGAACACACCGGATGCCGGCGGGGCGTGACGGCCCCGACCGTCACGAGCCGTTCGGTGACGCAGAGGAACCGGAGTTGCGCGGGGAGACACCGAACGGGGCACGGAAACGGGCCTTCCGACCGGCGCGAGCCGGTCAAACTTAACGTGGCACGGTTCCGTGCCCCGGCCGATCCTTGCTGCGACAGCGGAAGGGATCGGGGACGTGCAGGATCAAGCCACGGGGCGGAACGGCCGGCGTGAACGGGAGGGCGTGTCTATGACACTATTGATGTTTCCGGGCTTACGCCTCGGGCAGCGCGGCATTACCCCTCACCAACTTCGGCCAGGGGTTCACTATCGTTCACCCGGCCTGCGTATCCTCTCCCACAGGGGGAGAGGTGGAATCGCGGTACCCACGGTGCCACAAGCGAGGCCGGCGATCGGGGCACTCTACCTCTCCCCTTGTGGGAGAGGGTGAGGATCGGTCCGCAAAGCGGAGCAAACGATCCAGTGGATCGATTGAAGATCCGAACGAAGGCCGAACGAACGGAGTGAGTTCCTGGCCGAAGTTGGTGAGGGGTATTGCCGCCTTTGCAGCGGCCGTATTTCCGCAACACGTGCCGTCCCTTGGACGCGGCAAGCAGTTACCCCACCCGCCCATATCCACGACGCGCCTTGTCTCGTCGGGGCTGTCGCGGCGCCAAGGGCGGGGTAGAGTGCAGGGGGATTCGCCGCCGAACAGGAGACAGGCCAGCATGAAATTCATCCACGTGACCGACCTGCATCTGGTGCCCGAGGGCGAGGCGCTCTGGGGGCTGAAGCCGGTGGAGCGGCTCGATGCCTGCCTCGCCGACATCGCCGCCCACCATGCCGATGCCGAATTCGTGGCGATCACCGGCGACCTCGCCGAGCGCGGCGACATCGCCTCCTATGCGCTCCTGCGCGACCGGCTCGCCGATTTTCCGCTGCCCGCCGTGCTCATGCTCGGCAATCACGACGACCGGGCGAATTTCCGCGCGGTGTTTTCCGATCGCCCGCTCGACCATGGCGGCTTCGTGCAGCAGGCGCGGGAAGCGCATGGCGGGGTCTTTCTTTTCCTCGACACGCTGAAGGGACCGCCGTCCTCGGCCGGTCTCTACTCGGCCGAGCGCCGGGCCTGGCTGACGGCCGAGCTCGAGCGGGCTGCGGGCCGGCCGGTCTATCTCTTCATGCATCATCCGCCCTTCTCGATCGCCCATGAACTCATGGACCGGATCATGCTCGACGACCCGGAGGAATTCGCCGCCCTCTTGCAGGGCCATCTCGTGCGCCACATCTTCTTCGGCCACGGCCATCGCGCGGTCAGCGGCACCTGGCGCGGCATCTCGTTTTCGGCGCTGCCTTCGCTCAATCACCAGCTGCCGCTGGTCGGCGGCTCGGTCGAGACGGTCTATTCGCACGAGCCGCCGGCCTATGCCGTCGTGCATGTGACCGGCGAGGGCATCATCGTCCATAACGACGCCTTCCACGACCGCCGGCCGGCGGCGATGCCTGCCGATGCCGAGCGCGGGACCTGGTACTGAGGGCTCAGCCGTTGCCCGTGCGGCCGCTGCCGAGCGCCAGGAAACAGGCGACGGAGAGAAGGCCCAGGGCTTCGGCGGTGGCGAGCGCCGCGGCTGATCCGAGCCGGTCGGTGAGGGCGGCGAAGGCGAAGGGGGCGGCGGCGCCCGCCGCGAGCCGGGCGGCCGCCATGCGGCCGGTCAGCGCGCCATAGCCCTCCGAGCCGAACAGGTAGAGCGGCAGCGCGCCCTGGGCGATGGAATTGATGCCCGAGCCGAGGCCAAGGAAGAGGGCGAAGAGCACCGCGCCCGGCAGGAAGGCGCCGAAGGCGAGGAGGAGGCCGATCCCGGCCGAGATCGCCGCCGCCGAGAGGGCGGCCAGCATGACCGGCGTCAGCCGGCTGCCGAACAGCATGTTGACGAGGCGGGAGAGCACCTGTGCTGGACCGAACACCGTCGCGACCAGAACGGCGCTCCCGCCGAGACCGAGCGCGGTCAGCATCGGCACCATGTGCACCAGCATGGCCGAGAGCGAGAAGCCGAGAAAAGCGAAGCCCGCCGTCGCCAGCACGAAGCCGCGCCGGCGCGCGGCCTCGGCCAGCCTGCCCTCCACAGAAGGGGACGAGCCTCGGTCGTGGCGGCGGTGGAGGCCGGCGCGGCGGCCGATCCAGAGATGGAGCGGCAGGCACAGCGCGAGGTTGGCAAGCGCGAAGAGGCCATAGACCGTCTGCCAGGTGACATGGGCATGGAGCGCCGTGGTCAGCGGCCAGAACAGGGTCGAGGCGAAACCGGCGATCAGCGTCAGCCAGGTGATGCTGCGCCCGGCCCGGTGCGGGTCGATCTCGACCAGCGCCGCGAAGGCTGCCTGGTAGAGCACGAAGGCCGAGGCGATTTCCATCGCCATGACCGCGAGGCCGAAGGTCAGCGGCCGGTCGGCGAGCGCGCAGGCGGCGAGCGTCGCGGCCGAGAGTGCCGAGCCCAGCGCCATCAGGCGGGCGGCGCCGAAGCGGTCCATGGCGCGGCCGGCGAAGGGTGCTACGATGCCGCCGATCAGCAGGCCTGCGGAGAAGAGCGCGAATATGCCCTCGCGGCTCCAGCCGATGGTGGTGGCCATGGCGGGCGCGAGGATGCCGAAGCTGTAATAGAGCGTGCCATAGCCGATGATCTGGGTCACGCCCAGGGCCGCAACGATGCCCCGGGGGACGCCTGCTTCCCTGTCAGCCAAGACGCTTGCCGTCCGCATCCAGAACGGGCTCGCCGTCCTCCTTGGCGAAAGGACCGCGGAAGATGTCCGCCGGCAGAATGTCGAGCACCGCCTCGGAGGGCCGGGCGAGCCGGGTGCCGAGCGGCGTCACCACGAAGGGCCGGTTGATGAGGATCGGATGGGCGAGCATCGCGTCGAGCAGCTGGTCGTCGGAAAGGGCGGGGTCGTCGAGGCCGAGGTCGGAAAAGGGCGTGCCCTTCTCGCGGATCGCCTGGCGGACCGAAAGCCCGGCCTCGGCGATCATCCTGGCAAGCGTCTCCCGGTCGGGCGGGGTGGCGAGATACTCGATCACGTCGGGCTCGATGCCGCCGTGGCGGATCAGCGCCAGGGTGTTGCGCGAGGTCCCGCAGTCGGGATTGTGGTATATGGTGACATGCATCGGTTCAGCCTTCCGTTTCGGTCCGGGGTTCTATCGGGGCGAGAAGCCAGCTGGCAAGCGCAAGCGCGACAAGGGCGCCGGTGATTTCCACAGCGACGAAGGCCGGCACGTCGATCGGGCGGATGCCGGCGAAGGTGTCCGTCAGCGACCGCGCCAAGGCCACGGCGGGATTGGCGAAGGATGTGGAGGCGGTGAACCAGTAGGCGGCAGTGATATAGAGGCCCACGAGCCAGGGCACCGCGCTGCGCTGGAACCGGATCCCGGCCAGGATCGTGAAGACCAGGCCGAAGGTTGCGACGCCTTCCGCCAGCCATTGCCCGCCGCCGGTGCGGGCCGTCGTCGACAGCGCGATAAGCGGCAGGTCGAACATCGCATGGGCGACGAGCGTGCCCGCCACGCCGCCCGCGCATTGGGCCGCGGCGTAGAGGGCCAGATCGGGCCCCGTGATCTGGCGCGACAGGCAGGCGACGAGCGAGACTGCCGGGTTGAAATGCGCGCCGGAGATCGGTCCGAGGATCGTGATCAGCACCACGAGGATCGCACCGGTCGCAAGCGTGTTGCCGATCAGCGAGATCGCGGTATCGTCCGACAGCCTGTCCGCCATGATACCGGATCCGACGACGGTGGCGACGAGCAGCCCGGTGCCGAGCGCTTCGGCACAGAGACGGCGGGGAAGTGCGATCATCGGCCTGCGTCCTTCGTCGTGCAGCATGCCTCCATATCTTCAGGCGCGCAGCCGCCGGGTGCCTGTGGGGGTCGGCAGATCGCCGGATTGCCGGCGCAGCAATCCTCCATCAGGAACTTCACGAGGCCGGCGAGTGCGTCGAAGGCGGCGCTGTACAGGATCGACCGGGCCTCGCGCCTCTGCACGGCGAGACCAGCGCGTTCCAGTTCCTTGAGGTGGAAGGAGACGTTGGACGGCGAGACCTCGACCTGCTCGGCGATGGCGCCCGCTGCCATGCCGTCGGGGCCGGCGACGACCAGCATGCGGATGATTTTCAGCCGGGTTTCCTGTGACAGGGCACCGAAGGCAGCGAGGGCTTGACGTTCTTCCATATTTCAACAATCCTAGAAATATTGAAACAAGGAGTAGCGCAGATGAATGCGATCGACAATAGGCAATTCGCCGGGAGCGACATCTCTCTCGGGGCGCTTCTGGAGGCCGCAGCAGCCAATCCGGACAAGGCCCTGGTCTTTCACTACGAGGGCCGGGCCGTGAAGAGCGGTTATCATGTGACGGAAGTGAAGGCAGGGCAGTTCGCCGCGCTCGATTGCGGTGCCAACCCCGAGGCATGGTCGGAAATCTTCGTCCAGCTCTGGGACGTCGATGAGGCCGGACGTGGGCACATGCCGGCCGGAAAGTTCGCGGCGATCGTCGGCAAGGTGTCGGAGCATGTGAAGCTCGACGGCTCTGCGAAGCTGACCTTCGAGGTCTCCGATGGTGTTGCACCGATGCAGCTCTATTTCGCCGCGGCACCCGTGATCGACGGGACCACATTGCGCGTGGATCTCAAGGCGCGGCCGTCGAGCTGCAAGCCGAGGGACCGCTGGCTCGCCAGCCTGGCGGAGACGGTTCCAAGCGCCTGCTGTGGGCCTGCCGCGGGACCGAAAGCGTCCGGGTGCTGCGGTTGAACCTCCGTCTCAGAGCCGCCTGACCGATCCCCGCTCGATCAGCGTCACCGGCAGGCGGATGACCGGGGTCGTGTCGTCGCCTTCCATCCGCGCCGTCAGCAGCTGAAAACCGAGGCGACCGATCTCCTCGACCGGCTGATGAATCGCCGTGACGGGCGGGTCGAGCAGCGAGAGCGGGCCGACGTCGTCATAGGCGATGATCGAAAGGTCCTCGCCGAGGCGCAGGCCGCGTTCCTTGGCCACCTGCGCCATGCCGTACATGACCTGGTCGGCGCCGATAAAGACCGCGGTCACGTCGGGATGGTCGGCGATTAGGCGATCCATCGCGATGCGCCCATAGTCCATCGTGTAGTGTCCGAAGAGTTCGGCGGCCACCTCTCCGCCATGACGGCCTGCTTCCTCGGCAAAGCCCTCGGCGCGTTCGCGCGAGGTCATGATGTCGCGCGGGCCGCCGACATAGGCGAGCCGGCGGTGGCCGGCCTCGATGAAGTGCCGTGCGGCGAGCCGGCCGCCGAGCCGGTTGTCGCCGAAAACCTTGGGCACGGTGGTGCCTTCGACATCCTCGTCCATCACCACGATGTTGCGGCTGGCATCGATCGCCTTGCGGAGCGCATGGTCCTCGTCCTGGTGATTGGTGGTGAAGAGCAGCCCGTCGACATGGTTGCGCCGGAGCCGCTCGATGTAATCGAGCTCCCGGCTCTCGCGGTTGACGCTGGAACAGAGCATCACACCGAGGCCCGCTTGGCCGGCATGATGTTCGACCGCGGCTGCGAGCTTGGCGAAGAACGGGTTGGACACGTCCGGCACCACGAGGCCGATCGTGTCGGAGCGGCCGCGGCTCAGGCTGCGGGCATGGGGGTTGGGCCGGTAATTGAGCGCGGCGATCGCAGCATTGATTCGCTCGGCGGTATCCTGCGGAAGCGTCAGGGACCCGTTGAGGAAGCGCGACACGGTCGCCGGTGAAAGTCCCGCTGCGCGAGCGACGTCCTGCAACGACGGTGGCTTCGTCATGTCTCCTCCAAGACCCTTCTCTTAGCACTTCGAGGCGAAGTTGCCAGAGCGGATCGTTGGCGCAGCGCAGCATCAGACCGGCGGCAGGACCTTGCCGGGATTGAGGATCCCGTTCGGGTCGAGCGCCTGCTTGAGCACCCGCATCAGAGCGAGCTCCTCGGGGCTGCGCGACCAGGGCAGGAAGTCGCGCTTGATGAGGCCGATCCCATGCTCCGCGGAAATCGAACCGCCGAAGGCGCGCACCGTGTCGTAGGTGATCGTGTCGATCGCGTGCAGGGTCGCATGATCGGTCTCGCCAACGGAGACGGCGATATGCAGGTTGCCGTCGCCCATATGGCCGAAAAAAGCGACATGGGCCGCCGGATAGGCGGCGAGCAAGGCCGCCTCGCAGGCTTCGGCGAAGTCGCCGAGCCGGCCGGTGGCGATCGAAACGTCGAAATTGATCAGGCCGGGCAGGCGGTCATAGGCGGCGCCCTCGCGCACGGCCCAGAAGCGGCGGCTGTCCTTTTCCGACTGCGCGACCAGGGCGTCGTCGATAAGGCCGTCTTCGAAGGCCGCGGCGAGGACGGTTTCGAGGCCCGTCGCGTCGGCGACACCGGATTGCTCGACGATCAGGGTGAAGGCATGGCTGCGGTCGAAGAGCGCCAGACCTTCGGCCTCGCTGCTGAAATCGAAATAGCGGGCCCACATGATCTCGAAGGCGGAGAGCCCGGGGAGGTCGGACTGGGCCCGGGCGAGGAGAGCCAGCGCCTGGTCGAAACGCGACAGCGCCACCAGCGCCGTGGCCTTGCCGACCGGCAGGGGCGACAGCCGGATCACCGCCCGGGTGATGACGCCGAGCGTGCCTTCCGAACCGATGAACAGTTGTTTGAGGTCGTAGCCGGTATTGTTCTTGCGCAGGCGGTTGAGCGAGGAGATCACGGTGCCGTCCGCCAGCACCGTCTCGAGGCCGAGAATGCTGTCGCGGGTCATGCCGTGGCGGATCACCCTGATGCCGCCGGCATTGGTGGCGATATTGCCGCCGATCTGGCAGGAGCCGCGCGAGCCGAGATCGATCGGCAGCAGGAAACCCGCATCCTCGGCGGCCTTCTGCGCCGTTTCGAGCACGGTGCCGGCGCGCAGGGTCATCGTCGCCGCCGCGCGGTCGATGTCCTCGATGCCGGCGAAGCGGTCGAGCGACAGGACGACGGCGTCCGGCGCCGGATTGGCGCCACCGGCCAGGCCGGTCATCCCGCCCTGGGTCACGACCGGCACACGGTATGCGTGACAGAGGGCGAGCGCCGCCGATACCGCCTCGACCGATGCGGGCCGCGCCAAGGCCAGCGGCAGGTCACGGCCAGAAAGGCTGGCATCGCTCCGGCTGCGAAGAGGTATGCGGTCGCCAGTCAGGAGCGCTGCATCGTCGAGCACCCCGCAGAGCGCGATTAGAAAGGCGTCGCGGTCAGCGCTCATCGGTCAACCCGGCTTGTGGAGGAAATCGTGAAGCTCGGACAGGCGCGGACAGCCGAGCTGCCACATCGTGCCGCGCAGTTCCTGCTTCAGCACGTCGATGAGATGGGCCGGCCCGGCATCGCCGATCGCCGCGACCGAGAAGATGAAGGGACGGCCGAGAAAGACGTAATCGGCGCCCAGCGCGATCATCCGGGCGATGTCGAGACCCGAACGGACGCCGCCATCCACCATCACGACCGCATCCGGTCCGAGCCGCTTGCGGACGAGCGGCAGCATGGAGACGGAGGAGGGGGCGGCGTCGAGTTGGCGGCCGCCATGGTTGGAGACGATGATCCCGTCCGCGCCGAGCGCCATGTAAGCCGCGGCTTCCTCCGGATCGAGGACGCCCTTGACCACGACCTTGCCCTTCCACTGGTCGCGGATCTGCCGGAAGCGGTCGGCGGTGATATGGTTGGAGAGCACGGAGCCGAGGAAATCGTAGAGTTCGCGGGTCGACGCGCCCTTCGGCGCATAGGGCGTCAGGTTGTCGAAATGCGGGATGCCGTGCCGGGCGAGCCGCAGCAGCCAGTGCGGCCGGGTCGCCGCGTGCCAGACGGTGCGCAGATCGAAATTCGGTGGGACCGACAGGCCGTTGCGGATGTCCTTGTCGCGGCGGGTGACGCCGGGGATGTCGACGGTGACGACGAGCACGTCGTAGCCGGCGCGAGCGGCGCGGCCGATCATGTCGCTCTCCATCGCCGGATCCCTGGGCGGATAGAGCTGGAACCAGCCGACCGGCCCGGAATGGGTCTTCATCGTCTCGAGGCTGGTGGTCGCATGCGTCGAGAGCACGTGGAGGACGTTGTGCGACCGGGCGGCCGCGGCGATCGGCGGCTCGCAGCCCGGCCATTGCAGGCCGGCAAGGCCGACCGGCGCCACGCCGAACGGCGCGTCGAGGCGCTGGCCGAAGATCGTCGTCGATAGGTCCGGCTGCTGCGCCTCGCTCATGTAGCGCGGCAGGAACAGAACCTGCTGCAGGTCGTCAGTGTTGCGCCGGACGTTTTCCTCGAGCCCGATGCCGCCGGTCATGTATTCCCAGGCGAAGCCCGGTATGCGCCACCGGGCCTTCGCCTTCATGTGCGGTATCGAGGGAAACCGCTTGCTCGTCTTGGTCAAACCCGTACTCCGAGCGGCTCAGGCCGCCTCGCGACGGAGGGCCTGTGCCATGCAATGAATGCCGCCGCCCGTCTTGGAAATCTCGCTGGTGTCGACGGCGGCGACTTCGAAGCCGCGCGCTTTCAACTGCTCGATCAGCACCCGCGACGTGGTGGGGGCGATGACTTTGGCATTGCCGAGCGACATGAAGTTGCAGCCCAGCGCCATCGTATCCTGGAAGGGCACGTCGACGATATCATGGCCCTTGTCTTTCAGCCAAGTGACGATCGCGGGGTCGGTGCAGTCGAGGCAGATGGCGGTAAGCTTCTCGGCGATCGGCACGACCATAAGGTCGATATGGACATAGTATTCGTCGATGAAGGCGAGACGAGTTTCCCAGCCTTCCTTGTCGAACCAGTCCTTGACCTGGCGGGCGCCCTCCTCGTTTGTGCGGGCGCCGCCGCAGCCAATGAGCACCACACCGTCCTCGATGACGTTGAAGTCGCCGCCCTCGAAAGTGCCGGCCGTGACCATGTCGTAGATCGGCAGGCCGAGCCGCTCGAAAGTGCGGATCGCCGCATAATTCTCGCCGCGCCGCCAGTATTGCGCCATTGCAGTGATGATCATGCCGTAGGGCGTCATCACCGCGCTGTCGCGGGAATAGACCTGCATCGGCAGTTCCGGGGAAGGCTCATGCCAGTGAACCTTCACATTGAAATGCTCATAGGCCGAGACAAGCTCCTTATGCTGGGCCTGGGCGGTCTGGATGTTGCAGGGATTGTCGCGCAGATGCTTGCGGGACAGCGACGAGGTGGCGAGATGGCGGAGATAGGCCGGCGAGCCGAGCAGGACGTCGGTCAGCACATCGGTCTCGTTGCGAAAGCCCCAGCCCTTGAGCGGCGTGGTGCCGCCGTTGGGATTGCGGCGCTGGAGCGAAAAGGGTTCGTCGGTGAAGGCGGGCTTGATGTTCATGCTCGGTCTCCTTGCTGGCTTGTCTCTTGATCAGGTTTAGGGTCCGGTGGGGATCCACCAGTCGCGGCCACGGTGCGTCTCGACATATTCGGGCCAGCGGAAATGGATCGGTGGTTCGTAGTCACAGAGCGGCGGGATCCAGGCGGAGCCGCCGACGCCACCGCCGGTGCGGGTCTCGAATTCGGTGCGTGCGGCCTTACGAACCTCGGAATCCTCGATGAGGCGGAGAGCGGACAGCGACAGGACCTTGGCGGCGGTCGTGACCATCGGATCGATCGTCTCAGGGATGCCGCCGAGCGCGTTCATCACCCAGCCGGGATAGCGGTAGCCCGCCGGCGCCTTGAGCGCGGGGCGGGCGATGTAGAACCGGGCGAGCGGCGCGTGCCAGGACATATCGGTATAGTCGTCCGAAGTGGAGTTCAGCTGCGACGGCGGCAGATCGCGGCGCAGAGTGGCCTCGGCTTCGCGCGGATCGACGAGCCGCTCCATCGCGTCGATGAAGGGATCGGCCATCGGCTCCAGCCCGAGATTGGCCTGGATCTCGCGGGCCTTTGCCCGCGCCACCTCGTTCCAGCGCGGGGCGCCGACGGATTGCAGCACGTCCCAGACGAGGCGCGCCATCGCATGGTTGGCGAGGCCGGGCCGCGACTTGCAGACCCAATGGCGCTCCCAGCGGCATCCGGCCATGCGGGCGGCATGCTCTGCATTGCGGTCGAGAAAGGCGGTCGCCCGTTCGGCCATTTCGAGGTCCGGCATCCGCATCATGTACTGGATTTCGGCGAGCCCGGCCGGCAGATTGTCCGCGGTCGCCTGACCGGCGGTCAGGATCGCCTCGCTGACCGACCAGCCGCCCTGATGCGGGAGCATGGAATCGCGCAGGGCCTTGGATGCCATGTACATCGTCATCAGCGCATCGTTGGCGCCGGGTGCGCGGACGGCGGAATGCGACTGCGGGATCGGCGCGCCGTCGCTGCGACCCCAATCCTCGGGCGTGTCGCAGACGAAGCGGTAGATCATCGAATAGGCCGCGCCGCAATGGGTGTCCCAGCGCACCGTGTTGCACATCGGCAGCATGTAGAACGGATGGAAGGACAGGATGCCGTCCAGCCCGTCATAATAGCCCTTTGCGGCGTGGATGGGTTTGGAGCCTCGGACCTTCTCGGCCGGCTCGCCAGTGAAACGCAGGGTGCCGGTCAGCCCCTGCCGTTCCATTGCCGCCTTGGTGGCGAGCACGCCGCCGAGGGCGGCGATGCCGAGGCCGGAATGCGGATCCGTATGGCCGCCGGCATGTTCGCTCAGGCCGGTCCGGGGCGCCCTGCGGGTGGCCGCCGCCTGGCAATTGCCGGGCACCGCATCATATTCGGCATAGAGCCCGACCGACGGGCCGGGGCCGTTCGACCATTCCGCCGCAAAGGCGGTGGGCATGCCCGCCGATCCTTCCTCGACCGTGAAGCCCTGCTGGCGCAGTGTCCGGACATACCAGGCGGCGGAGCGGTATTCGCGCCAGGCCGTCTCGCCGAAGTCGAAGATCAGCGATGTCCAGGCCGAACGATCCGCGGCCATGGAGTCGACATGGGCAAGCGCCTGGTTCTGGGCGGACGAAAGCGGCATCGCGGTCTCCTCGGTCAAGAGTACAGCGCAGTTCGACAAGGCGAAAAAGTGAAATCTTTTCCCGGCGGATGCAAATTTGGTTCACCATTGCCGGGATTTTGGCTAGCCTTGGCCGTTCGGCAGGGGAGCAATCATGAAACGGATACCCTCGACCCAGGCGCTGCGTGCGCTCGACAGCTTCACCCGCCACGGCTCTGTCTGGAAGGCGGCCGACGAACTCAACCTCACCCGCAGTGCCGTCAGCCACCAGCTCAGGCTCCTCGAACGCGACCTCGGCTTCCAGCTCCTCAATCGCGTCGGCACCAAGATCGAGCTGACCGAGCAGGGGCTCGGCTATGCGCTCGATGTCCGCAAGGCGCTCAACACGATCGCGGGCTCGGCGGTGCGGCATGCCAATCGCGGCGTTTCGGGGTCGATCCAGGTCTGCTGCACGCCCGGCTTCGCCTCGAGCTGGCTCTGCAGCCACGTATCGAGCTTTCGCGAGGCGCATCCGGACGTCCGGCTCGCCATTTCCACCCCGGCGCGGCTCGACGACGTCTCCAATCCCGACGTCGACGTCTTCATCTCCTTCGGTACTGGCTACTGGCCGGACATGCGGGTCGAGCTCCTTGTGGAGGTCGAATTCACGCCGCTCTGCAGCCCTGTCCTCATCAACAAGACCGTCGGCCTGTCCGATCCGGCCGATATCCGAAAGACGTGCCTCCTGCATCTCGTCGATGCCGACGACTGGGAGGAGTGGCTGACGACGGCCGGCGTCGACCCGGCCTACGCCCAGACCGGCATCATCTTCTCCGATATGAACCTGGTCTACGCCGCGGCGATGTCCGGGCAGGGGGTCGCCATGGGCGACGAGTTCATCTGCCGGAATGCCATGGCGAACGGCGCGCTCGTGCGGCCGTTCGACGTCGCCATCAAGTCCAAGCGCGCCTATTACCTCGTCGTCTCGGAAGCCAAGGCCGACAACAAAACCGTGCTGGCCTTTTGCGACTGGCTCAAGGAAGAGGTGATGAAAAATGAGGCCGTCGCCACGATGATGTGATCGGCCGGCGGGGAGAATAGGTGAATGGAATTTGCGCGTTGGGTGAAAAGATTTCGTTTGTGTCACTTTTGTTTCGCCCCTAGGCTTTCCCCAACAACAAGGGAACGGCCATGCAAACCAAGAACAGGGCGGCCGAACTGGACGCCCGGGGAATTGGCAAGACATACGGCGACTTTCACGCGCTCTCTGACATTTCACTCACCATCGGGCGCGGCGAGTTCCTGACGCTCCTCGGGCCCTCGGGTTCGGGCAAGACGACCTTCCTGATGATCCTCGCGGGTTTTGTCGACGCCTCGGCGGGGGCGCTCTCCATGGATGGCGCCGACATCACGCGGCTTCCGGCCGAAAAGCGCGGCTTCGGCATGGTCTTTCAGGGCTATGCGCTGTTTCCGCACATGTCGGTCGAGAAGAACATCGCCTTTCCGCTGCAGGTCCAGGGCCGTTCCGCCCAAGAGATCAAGAGGCGGGTCGACGACATCGTCGATCGGGTCGGCCTGCGCGAGCATGCCAGGAAGCGCCCGGCGGATCTTTCGGGCGGCCAGCAGCAACGGGTGGCCTTGGCCCGTGCGCTGGTCTTCGAGCCGAAGGTGCTGCTGCTCGACGAGCCGTTCTCTGCGCTGGACAAGAATCTGCGCGGATCGATGCAGGACGAGGTGCGGCGGCTGCACCAGGAGACCGGCACGACCTTCGTCTTCGTGACGCACGACCAGTCGGAGGCGCTGGCGCTGTCCACCCGGGTCGCGATCTTCAACAAGGGCCGACTTCAGCAGCTCGGCAGCCCGCGCGAGGTCTATGAACACCCCGCCAACCGTTTCGTGGCGGAGTTTCTCGGCGACATCAACATATTCGACCTCTCGGCACCGGCCTCGGCAGGGGAGCTGGCGGAGGGCCGTTTCGAGGATCGGGTGATCCGCATGGCGGCGACGGCGGGGACGCCAACGCGACACTTCGCCATCCGGCCCGAACATATGGTTCTGACGCGCGACGAGCCGGCCGAAGCCCGCAATGCCGTCGGAGCGGTCATAGAGGACGTCACCTATCTCGGCGCCGCGACACGGTTTTCGCTTCGGACCGCCGGGGGCAAGGCGCTGGCGCTGGAAATGCCGACGCGCGAGACGGGTCCGGATTTTATGCCGGGCAGACGGGTTTGGGCGAGCTGGGATCGCGATCAGGGCTCTTTCCTCTGATCCCGACCCGCCTGGAAAGACTGGGAATGCGCTTGAAAACAAGAACAGAGGAGAACGAGATGTCGATGGAATTCGAGAAGGAAACGCTGGAGATCCTGTCCAAGCGGGTCGACGAGGGCAAACTGTCCCGCCGCCGCTTCACCCAGATCGCGGCGATGCTGATCGGCGGTGCGCCGCTGGCGCTGAAGGCCAAGGGTGCCTGGGCCGCCGCCAACGAACTGGTTTTCGTCAACTGGGGCGGCGATGCGATGACCGCCTATGACGAGGCCTATGGCCAGCCTTTCCTGGCCGAGGCCGGTGTCACCGTCAAGCAGGACGGATCGGGCCCGACAGAGGGTGCCATTGCCGCGCAGTTCGAGAGCGGCAAGCCGAGCTGGGATATCGTCGACGCCGACCCGTTCTCGGCCCAGGCGCTCGGCAAGAAGGGCATGATGGAGCCTATCGACTATTCGATCGTCGACAAGTCGAAATTCCGTCCCGGCTTCGGCTGGGAATATGCGGCCTCGACCTATTTCTTCTCCTATATCATCGCTTATGACGCATCGAAGTTCGGCGACAAGGCGCCGACCGGCATGGCCGACTTCTTCGATGTCGAGAAATTTCCCGGCAAGCGCTCGCTCTACAAATGGGGCGCAGGCATGTGGGAAGCGGCGCTGCTCGCCGATGGCGTGGCGCCGGAGAAGCTCTATCCGCTCGACCTCAAGCGGGCCCATGACAAGATCGCCGCTTTCAAGGACAACGTCGTCTCCTACTGGGGCGGCGGTGCCGAGAGCCAGTCGGTTCTGCTCAACGGCGAAGCGTCGATGGCGATCATCTGGTCGACACGCGCCAGCCTGATCGAGAAGGATTCCGGCGGTTCGATCAAATTCATCTGGGACCAGGGCTTGATCTCTCCCGGCGCGATGGCTGTCATCAAGGGCAATCCCGGCGGCAAGGACAATGCGATGAAGTTCATCGCCTCCGCCCAGGATCCGAAGAAGCAGCTCGTCATGTTCGACAAACTGGGCCAGGGGCCGGCCAACCCGGCCGCCGACGCCTTGGTGCCCGCCGACAAGAAGCGCTTCAACCCGGTCGATCCCGAGAACATGAAGAAGCAGGTTGCGCTCGACATGGGCTGGTACGAGACCAATTACGGCCCGGCGCTCGACGAATACACGAAGATCATCGCGGCGTGATCTGTCGATAGTCAAGTCCCCTCCCAAACCCTCCCCACAAGGGGGAGGGCTTATGGTGCCGCACTGCCACAGACACCGCGACGTTGAAGCATGTGTCGAGATTGCTTGGGGCTGGGGCGATGCCACAGGTTAGCCCTCCCCCTTGTGGGGAGGGATGGGGCGGGGTCTTTTCGTTCACTCATATGACAGGAAAGGGGGCCAGACATGCGATCGGACAGTCTCAAGCCGGCATTGCTGCTCGGCCCCCTGATCCTGTTCTTGCTGCTCGCCTATGCCATTCCATTCCTCGGCGTTGTCAGGTGGAGCGTGACGCTGCCGGAGCTTGGTCTCGGCAATTACGGCCGTGCGGCGACAGATCCGCTGATCGTTTCGGTCTTCATCCGCACCTTCCGCATCTGCTTCTTCGTCACCATGCTCGCGGTTGCCATGGCCTATGTGATCGCGCTCGTCTGGGTGCGCGGCACGCCGGCGCAGCGGCTGATCGCCGAGCTCTGCATCCTGATCCCGTTCTGGATCTCGGTGCTCACGCGGGCCTTCGGATGGGTGGCGCTGCTGTCGAATCGCGGCCTGATCAATACCTGGCTCACCCAGCTCGGCGTCATTGCCGAGCCGCTCACCATGGTGCGCAACGAATTCGGCGTCGTGCTCGGTATGACGCATTTCCTCATCCCCTTCGCAGTGTTTCCGATCGCGTCCGCTATGCGCAGCCTCGACGAGCGCGTGCTGCTCGCCGCCCGCGGCATGGGCGCTTCCCGGACGCGGATCTTCTGGCAGATCTTCCTGCCGATGACCGGCGCCGGCATCCTCGGCGCGGGGCTGATGGTCTTCGTCTTCTCGCTCGGCTTCTTCATCACGCCGGCCATTCTCGGCGGCGGACGCAGCGTCATGGCGGCGGAGCTCATCTATCTGCGCCTGTTCCAGAGTCCGGACTGGGGGCTGGGGGCTGCGATCAGCGTGCTGATGATGCTGGTAGTCGGGCTGCTGCTCGCGCTCCTGATGCGCTATGTGCGGCCCGGCGGGATGGTGAGGTAGATCCATGGAACGACCCAGCGCCATCGCCCTCGTGCTCGCGGCCGTCGTCGCACTCTTCCTGCTGCTGCCGCTCTTTGCGGTGGTGCCGGTATCCTTCACGCCGGCGCGATTCCTCTCCATGCCCAACGGCAACTGGTCGCTGCGGCACTACATGGCGCTGCTCGAGAACCCCGCTTGGCTGCAGGCGACCTGGCTGTCGATCCGCATCGCTGTCCTGAGTTCGCTGATCTCGACGGTACTGGCGCTGGCGTTCAGCCTCGGCATGTGGATGTACCGGCCCGTCATGCCGGGCCTCTATTACGGCTTCGTACTGATGCCCATGGTGGCGCCCCCCGTCGTCTCGGCGATCACGATCTATTTCTTCCTGACGGGCCTCTCGAAGGTCAACGATTTCGTCGGCTACGACACCGTGGTGGGGGTCGCGATCGCGCATGCCGTGATGATCGCGCCCTTCGCGGTGGTGCTGATCACGGTCGCTCTTGCCCAGGTCGACCGGCGCATCGACCTCGCGGCGCGGGGCTTCGGGGCGAGCGTGGTCACCAGGATCTTCCGCGTTATCCTGCCTAACGTCAAGTTCGGCGTCTTCACCGCTGCCTTCCTCGCCTTCGTGCTCTCTTGGGAGGAGATCGGGGTCACGCTCTTCATCACCTCGGTCAATGCCGTGACGCTGCCCAGGATGATGTGGATGGGACTGCGCGACAATATCGATCCGGCGATCGCGGCGATTTCCGTCGTGCTGATCGGCATCGTCATCCTCGTCATCGTCGGCAAGACCGTCGTCTTCAGGCTCGCAGCGAAAAAGCACTGACGTGCGCTGGACAAATCCGCAATAAATTATACGCTTGAACAATTAAAAGAATCGAACGGGAGCGGACGGTGATCAGCACGGGCATGTATCTGACGAAGCTGCTGGAGGCCTACGGTGTCGACACCGTCTTCGGGATCCCGGGCGTCCACACGGTCGAGCTCTATCGCGGTCTGGCCGGCAGCACGATCCGCCACATCACTCCCCGGCACGAGCAGGGCGCGGGCTTCATGGCAGACGGTTATGCGCGGGTGACCGGCAGGCCGGGGGTCTGCTTCATCATCACCGGCCCGGGCATGACCAACATCGTGACGGCGATGGGGCAGGCCTATGGCGATTCCATTCCCATGCTGGTGATCTCGACCGTCAACAGCCATGGACGGATGGGGTCAGGCGAAGGCTGGTTGCACGAACTGCCGAACCAGCAGGCGCTTGTCAGCCAGGTCACCGCCTTCAGCCACACGATCAATCGGCCGGAAGAGCTCGCGCCGGTATTGGCGCGCGCGTTTGCGGTATTCGACAGTGCCCGGCCAAGGCCGGTGCATATCGAGCTGCCGATCAATGTCATGCTCGCCGATGCCGGTCATCTGACCGTTCCCGACACCGTCCTCCGGTTAGCGCCGCCGGAGCCCGGCTATGAGGAGATCAACTGGGCGGCCGATCTCCTAAACGCAGCCATGGCACCCGTGATCCTCGTCGGCGGGGGCGCGAAATGGGCCGGACAGGAAATCACCGCGCTTGCCGAGCGTCTCGATGCGCCCGTGATCATGACCACAAACGGCCGCGGGATCCTGCCGCCGGGCCATCCGCTGGCGGTGTCGATCTCGCCGAGCTTTCCGGCTTCGCGCGCGCTGATTGCGGCGTCGGATGTCGTGCTGGCGCTCGGTACCGAATTCGGTCCTACCGATTACGACATGTACGAGGACGGCTTCTTCGAAATCCCCGGCCGACTGATCCGCGTCGATCTCGATCCGGTCCAGCTGATGCGCGGGGCAATCCCCGAGATCGGCATCGTCGGCGATGCGCTGTCTGCCGCAAACGACCTCGTGGAGCTTATCGAGGAGAAGGCGCGCAACGGTAAGGCCCGGGCGGACAAGGCGCGGACCGAAGGCGCGAGCAAGGATCTAACGGAGGCGATGCGCGGCGACCTCTACATTCTCGACCTGGTGCGCGACACGCTGCCGGGCGTAATCCTGGCCGGCGATTCCACTCAGCTCGTCTATGCCGGCAATCTGGGTTACGAGGCGGCGGGGCCGCTCAGCTATTTCAACTCGGCCACCGGCTACGGCACGCTGGGCTACGGCTTGCCGGCGGGGATCGGCGCAAAGGCGGCTCGGCCGGATGTCCCCGTCGTCGTGCTCGCCGGTGATGGCGGAGTCCAGTTTTCGATCGCCGAACTCGCCTCGGCCAAGGATGCCGGCCTTCCCGTCATCCTGATGCTGCATGACAACAAGGGCTATGGCGAGATCAAGTCCTACATGGTGAGCCAGAACATCCCGCCGCTCGGCGTGGATCTCCATACGCCCGACTTCGTGGCCATCGGCCGGGCCTATGGCTGGCATGCCGAGCGGGTGACGGATCTCGACGGGCTGAAGTCGGCGCTGGTGGCGGCGAGTGAGGGCGACGAGCCCACGATGATCGTGTTCGGGGACGAGGTTCGGGACGAGGCGGCGCGGCTAGTGACGGGGAGCTAGGTTACGGCTTCACCCCTCACCAAGCGCGTCCGGAACTCGACTTCGTCTCGTTCGGACTTGCTATCCTCTCCCACAAGGGACAGGTAGGGTGCCGCAAGCCCCGCCTTGTTCGAGGCGCTGCCGACGCCACGGGTTTGCCTCTCCCCTTGTGGGAGAGAATACGAAGGCCGCATGAGCCGCAGGCGAATGCATGGCCGAAGTTGGTGAGGGGTGAAACCTTGTCGCCATGTATCGAGGGAGACGGAGACCATGTCCGAACACACTTTCAACCAACCCCTTGGCGGCAACGAGATGCCGCGGTTTGCCGGTCCGGGCACGATGATGCGGTTGCCAAGTCAGGCAACGGCAGAGGGCCTCGATGCCTGCTTTGTCGGGATTCCGCTCGATGTCGGCACGTCGAACCGCTCCGGCACCCGCCTCGGGCCGCGGCAGATCCGGCAGGAGAGCTGCATGCTGCGCCCCTACAACATGGCGACGGGGGCGGCGCCCTTCGATAGTCTCCAGGTTGCCGATATCGGCGACGTGCCGCTCAACACCTTCGACCTCAAGAAATCGGTCGACATCATCACCGACTTCTACGACGGCGTCCTTGCTCATCCCTGCATCCCGCTGTCGCTCGGCGGCGACCATACGATGACCTATCCGATCCTCCGGTCGATCGCGAAGAAGCACGGGCCCGTCGCGCTGATCCATGTCGATGCCCATGCCGACATCAATGACGAGATGTTCGGCGAGAAGATCGCGCATGGCACGCCGTTCCGTCGCGCCTATGACGACGGCCTGCTGCAGAACGACAAGGTGTTCCAGATCGGCCTACGCGGCACCGGCTATTCGCCGGAGGACTTCAACTGGGCGCGGTCGAAGGGCTGGACGGTAATCCAGGCCGAGGACTGCTGGTGGAAGTCGCTGACGCCCCTGATGGCGGAGATCCGGGCGAAGATCGGCGATGCGCCCGTCTACCTCACCTATGACATCGACAGCCTCGATCCGGCCTTCGCGCCGGGAACGGGGACGGTCGAGATCGGCGGCCTCACCACCTGGCAGGCGCTGGAGATCATTCGCGGCTGCGCCGGCCTCAACGTGGTCGGCGGCGATCTCGTCGAAGTGTCGCCCCCCTTCGATCCCTCGGGGAACACCGCGCTGATCGGGGCGAACCTGCTCTACGAGATGCTGTGCGTGCTTCCGGGGGTCAAGCGCGGCTAGGGCGAATCGCATGTCGGCCCGATCCGGGCCGAACGGCCATCTGTCCGTCGCATCGCGGAACCCGGCGGCGGGCTTCGGCGTTAAGGACGCCATGGACGCCATCCTTGCCGACATGTTTCCCGCGAGCCGCATCGGCTACCCGGTCATCGTTGCCCGCTTCGTCGGCGCGATCCTGCTTGGCGGGATCATCGGCTTCGAGCGCGAGGCCAAAAACCGGCCGGCGGGGCTGAAGACGCATATCATGGTCGCGCTCGCGGCGGCCGTGTTCGCCATTATTTCGGTCGAGGCCATCCATACGGCCGGGATGGATTCCGAGAATTTCAAGCCCGATCCGCTGCGGGTCGTGGAGGCGGTGACGGCCGGCGTCGCATTCCTGGCGGCTGGCACGATCGTCCTGTCGCGCGGCGAGGTTCACGGCATCACGACGGGGGCAAGCCTCTGGCTCACCGGCGCGATCGGCCTCTGCATCGGCTTCGGCCACTGGGTCATCGGGTTTGCCGCAGTCGCGGCGGGCATTTCGATCCTGTTCGTCGTCGGTTTTGTCGAGAGCCGGCTGAACAGCAATGGCAGCATCCCGGTCGAGGAGGGTGCCGGGCCGCAAGCCGAGCCAGCGGACGAGCCACCGGTGCATCGGTGACGGGGGGGCGGCGGTGATGTGGCCGCATTGGTGACATTGTCTTGCTGGCGACAATGGTGTTGTCGTTAAATCGTTTCCCGTTCCGTTGGGGATCGGTTAGATCTGTTTCTGCCGCCGATGTCGGCGCGTCCCTGAAGCCTCACCGGTAAGCCATGCAGAAGTCCGTCCTGGTCGGCGTGTTGTCGACGATCTCAGCCTATTTCATGTTCTCGCTGCAGGATGCTTCGGTGAAGTGGCTGGTGGTCGCGATTCCCGTCGTGCAGATCCTGTTCGTGCGGTCGGTCACCATCCTCGCCATATGCCTCGCCATCGGCCGTCGCGACCTCGTCGTGCGATCCTGGAATTCCCCCGTCTTCGGCCCGATGTTCCTGCGGGCACTGCTGCTGTTCGCCGCCTGGCTCTGCTACTACAATGCCTCCAAGCATCTCGGGCTGGCGGAACTGACGACGCTCTACTATGCCGCGCCGATCCTGATCACCATCCTCGCCGTGCCGATCCTCAAGGAGGAGGTGCCGCCTGTCCGGTGGCTGGCAGTGGCGATTGGCTTCGTGGGCGTCGTGGTGGCGACCGATTTGGCCGGAAAGGGACTTCAGCTCTCCTGGCCGGTCTGGCTTGCGCTGCAGGCCGCGGTGTTCTGGGCGATCTCGACGGTGCTGTTGCGCAAGACCTCGCTTGCGGAGCGCACCATCGTGCAGATGACGTTGTCGAACGCCATGCTCGCCGTTTTCACCGGTATCGCGCTCGTCTATTTCTGGACGCCTGTCACGCCGACGCAACTGGCGCTGACCTCGTTGACCGGCGTCTTCGCAGCACTCGGCCAATATGCGATGTTCGAGGGGATGCGGCGCGCGCCGGTGTCGATCCTGGCGCCCTTCGAATATACGTCGCTGATCTGGGCCTTCGTGCTCGGCCTGCTGATCTGGGGCGACGTGCCGGCGACGAACGTCTTCTTCGGTGCTGGCCTGATCTTCGCCGCCGGCGTTACCATCATCCTGGGCGAGCGGATGGGCCGGCGCGCCGAGAGCTGATTTCAGTTCATCGGCTCGAATGGGTCAGAGAGGGCGGCTTCGGGCCGGCTGATCGGGTATTTGCGAAGCGACGTCTTGGCGGCGAAGCTTTTCGCGCCGTAGCGTTTCAGCTGCTCTCGGAACAGCGGATGCATGCCGCCGTCGACATAGGCGTGTTCGGTGATCCGGCTTTCCAGCACCACCTCGCGGGTGACCGGAGACGCGTCGGCGACGAGGCCATCGGTGGCGGCAGGGCAGGCGCCGAGCGGATCGCGCGGCGGTTCGGCGAAAGCGCGGTTGAACTGATAGCGGCCCTCGCAGACGGCGACATTCACATCGCGTTTGGTCCGGGCAAAGGCGTCGTAGCCCTGCTTGAGGTTCTGCCAGAAGGGCATGTTGGGATCGCCGGCATGACGGGCCATGTTGGCGGCTGTCATGCGAAAGGGGTAGGCCTGGACCTGGAAGGCCCGCTGCCCGCTCTTCATCGCCTTCAGGATGATGGGATAGAGCTCGGCCATCTGCTGGTCCGTCATGGCGTAGCAGCCTGAGGAGGAGCAGGCGCCGTGGACCATCAGCGCCTCCCCTGAATAGCCCAGCGCGCTTTCGAGCCGGTTCGGATAGCCCAGATTGAAGGACAGGTAGAATTGGGACTTCGGATTGAGCAGGCCCATATTGACCTGGTAAAAGCCTTCAGGGGCCTGGCGGTCGCCGATCTTCGTCTTCGGCCCAAGCTTTCCGGACCAGCGGCAGATCGGATAGGTCTTGAAGAGCGCGTACTGCCCGTTGTCCTTCTTCTTCCAGACTTCGAGCTCGCTCTCCTCCTTGAAGATGCGGACCAGCACGGCGTCTTCCTGGTCGAAGCCCTTGGCCTTGATCTCGCGCGCGAGCTTGGGGGTGATTTCCGTCGAGGGGTCGAGGGCATCGAGCCCGCCCGAGCATCCGGTCACGGCCAAGAGCGCGGCCGACACCGCCATGCCGGAGGCGAGCCTCCGCATCACCCTGCCGAAGGACGGTCTGTCACTGGTCATCGCTGTCACTCAAAAGCCCCGAACGCATCTAGAATGCATCCGCGTCCTTGCGACACGCTTGTGTCCCTATTTTGACACGGGCGCAAGGGAGCACGGAAACCGTGCCAAAATGCGGCATCACAGTTAAGGGAGCGTTGACGACGGCGGCGCAAGGGCGATCACATCCGCGCGGCCGGCCCCTTGTAGATATAGCCGTCGCTGCGCACGGTCTCGATCAGTTCCGTCGTCAGGCCATGGCGCTCGAGCTTGCGCCGCAGCCGCTCGACCCGCTTGTCGATCGAGCGGTCGATCGGGTCGGAGGCATTGCCGGGGGCGAGCCGCAGCAATTCGTCCCGGCTCATCAGCTTGCCGGAATTGGTGACAAAGGCTGCAACGAGATCGATTTCTGTGGGAAAGAGCGGGATCTTCTCGCCCGACGGGTCGAGCAGGATCCAGCGCTTCAGGTCGAGCGAGAACGGGCCGAAGGGCTCGAGCTGGTGCCGGCGTTCCCGGCGGCGGCGCAGCACCGCCTCGATCCGCGCGGCGATTTCCGACAGCGAGAAGGGCTTGGTGACATAATCGTCGGCGCCGATCTCAAGGCCGATCACCCGATCGACGAGGTCCACGGCCCCGGTCAGCATGATGATGCCGACATCGTGCTGGTGGTGCAGCCGGCGGGCGATGCTGAAGCCGTCCTCGCCCGGGAGACTGACGTCGAGAAGCACGAGTTCCGGGACAGCGTCAGCGAACAGCCGGTCCAGGCTGGCCGCATCCGCGGCGGTCCTGACGACATGGCCGGAGATCGACAGAAAGTCCTCGAGCATGCCGCTCAGGCCCACATCGTCGTCCACCACAATCAGTTCAGCCATATAGAATGTCCGGAATTCCCTAGCGCAGCAATGGTAGGACTATTGTACGCGAGCTGACAAAAAGCAATCACCGGGGCGCAGGCAATGCGCCGGTCCGGGCGCCGGTCCGGCAGCGGCCGGAATATGGAGCCTCCGGCGCGACATTTGTGTGAAACATTGGCGGCCTAGGGGAAGGGGCTTGAAGGGCCTGTACGGCATGGGGTTTGATTGGCGATAATGACTGACACGGCGCAGGAGCGCGACATCGCCATGGTTTCCCGGATTTCAGGGATTGGACCCTCGCCACGCCTGCTCATCCTGTGCTTCCTGCCGCTGGCCCTGCTGATCGTCGTCATGGGCATCGACCAGTTCGTGCGACAGCGCGCGACGCTGCTTTCCGACCTCGTTAGCAAAGCCGACGAGCAACATCGGCTGATCAGCGCCTCGATTGCGGGCGCCGGGCCGCAGCTGACGGTTCTCCGGCTTTCGGACGGGCTCGACCACTTCGTGCCCTCGGTGGGAACGGCCGCCGTTCTCGACGAGAACAACCGGATCGCCGCGATCAACGGCCGGATCTCGGCCGCCGACCGAGAACGGCTTCGGACCTTCCTCAACGATCCCGCCTTCCGGCCATCGAGCATGCGCGACACCGACGGCTTCGGTTTCGAGGAGCATGACGACTTCCGGTCACTGACCCGAACCTTCGGCCGGACCGGCTACAGGCTGATCTATCTCGTGCCTAATTCCGATCTCCGGGCCTATCTCTTCCCGCGATTCGCACCCTTTCTGGTGATCCTCGCCGGGCTCGCGGCGACGGTCGCCGGCATCTTCCTGTTCCTGCATCGCGCCTATATCCTGCCGAGCCTCCGGCTCGCCCGCTATGTCAGCGACCAGGCGTCCGGTATCCCCGCGACGCCGCCGCGCCTGCCCTCTGCCTGGCGCAACCAGTTCAATCTGATCGCCAATGCCTTCTCTTCGAGCCGCCGCTATCAGTCGCAGCTCGAGGAGAGCGAGGCGCGGTTTCTCGCGGCCACGGCCAGCCTGCGCGACGGCTTCGCCATCATCGGCCCCGACGGCAAGCTCGCCTTCTTCAACGAGGCGATGACGCATCACCTGTCCGAGGAGCAGCGCCAGAGGCTCTTCGTGGGTCGCGACGTACGGAGCTTCGTCGACAGCGTCTGGGCCGGCGGCAACGACGTGGAGGGCCAGCTTGACGACGGACGCTGGATTTCCGGCCGGCAGAGCCTGATGCCAGACGGCGGCCGGGTCATCCTGCTGCGCGACATCACCGATGCCAAGGAGGGCGAGCTCAGGCTGCGCGACAGCGAGGCGCGCTACCGCAACGTCATCGAGACGCAGACGGAATTCGTCGTGCGCTACGATGGAAGGGGTTTTCCCACTTTCGCCAACGAAGCCTACTGCCGCTATCTCGGCCTGAGCCTCGAGCAGATGCTGAACCGTGAGAGCAGCGACTTCGACCTCGTGATTCCCGAGGATCGCGAGCGGCATCTCGCCTATATCCGTTCGCTGACGCCCGAGCACCCTTCGGCGACCATTGCCGTGCGGTGCACGACACCCAACAGCGACGTCATCCATTGGGAGGAGTGGACCGATACCGGCATCTTCGACGAAACGGGGCGTCTGGTGGAGATCCAGGCGATCGGGCGCGATGTCACGGAACAGTATCGTGCCCAGGAGGCGCTGAGCGCCAGCGAGTCGCGTCTCGCAGGCTTTCTCGATTATGCGCCGGTAGCGATGCTGGCCAAGGATATGGAAGGCCGCTTCACGCTTGCCAATCCCGAGGCACTGAAGCGTCTTCGCCGCAGCCGCGACGAGGTGATCGGTAAGGTGACGCGCGACCTGCTGCCGGCCAACGAGGCGGACGAGATGGACCGCTCGGTGGCGCGTGTGCTCGCGACCGGCGATATGCAGGTCGAGGAGCAATACCACCCGTCGCTCGATCCCTTCCTTTATAGCCTATTCATCCGCTTTCCTCTGCGGGCGGCGTCGGGCGAGATCAACGGCGTCGGCATCTTCGTCGTCGACCAGACGCGCGAGAAGCTCGCCGAAATGGAGCTCGACCAACAGCGCGGCGCGCTGCACCAGAGCGAGAAGTTGGCCGCGCTCGGTTCGCTGCTGGCGGGCGTTGCCCACGAGCTCAACAATCCGCTGTCGATCGTGGTCGGCTATGCCGGCATGCTGCATGAGATGGCGACCGACGAGCCGACAAAGCGACGCACGCGCGAACTGCATTCCGCTGCCGAACGTTGCGGGCGTATCGTCAAGACGTTCCTGTCCATGGCGCGCTCCAAGCCGATCGAGAAACGGGATGTCGACATCGACACCGTCATCGACGACGTGCTGGAGCTTGCCGCCTACGGGCTCAGGAGCAATGGCATCACCATCGTGCGCAAGCGCGGCAAGACGCTGCCCTCGACGCTCGCCGACCCGGACCAGCTGCACCAGGTGTTCATGAACATCGTGCTCAACGCCCAGCAGGCGATGATGGCGATCGAGGGCGCGCGCTCGCTCGACGTCGAGACCCGCTTTGACGGCACCAACATCGCGATCGACATCGCCGACACCGGTCACGGCATTCCCGAGGACATCAAGAAGCGGGTCTTCGAGCCTTTCTTCACGACCAAACCGCAGGGTGTCGGCACCGGCATCGGGCTTTCGGTCTGCCTCAGGATCGTGCAGGCGCATGGCGGTACGATTCATCTCGACAATGCCGGCGCGGGCGGCACCATCTGCCGGATCCGCCTGCCGGTGACGGAGGCGCGACCGAGCATCCAGGGAGTCGACGGCGAGGCGGCCTTCCTCTTGGCCGGTCGCCTGATGGTGGTCGACGACGAGCCAGCGATCGGGCGCTATGTCAGCGAATACCTGTCGGGCGAGGGCGTGCAGGTGACGGCGGTCGACAGCGGCCGCGAGGCAGAGGAACTGCTCGCCCAGGGCACGCCTTTCGACGCGGTTCTGACCGATCTCCGAATGCCCGATGTCAGCGGCGACAAGCTTGTCGCCTTCATCGCCGAAAACCGGCCTGATCTCGCCGGACGCGTTGTGATGATGACCGGAGATGCCCTGGGGCCCGAAGTCAGCACCAGTGCCCGCGGCGTGCCCGTCGTCGTCAAGCCGCTGGAACTGAAGGCGCTTCGGGCGGCACTGCGGCCCCTTCTCGGGCAAGATGCGGCGGCCGGGCAGGGTGCTCGCTCGCGGCCAGACGTGAAAGAGAATGTTTAGATGAGCGACGTCCAGATCATCATCGTCGACGACGAACCCGGCCTCAGGGGCATGATCGAAGACTACCTGACGATGCAGGGCTTCGGGGTGCTTTCGGCAGAGAACGGCGCCGCGCTCGACCGCCTGCTCGCCACCAACAGCCCGGATCTGCTGCTGATGGACGTCAACATGCCGGGCGAGGACGGAATCTCCATCGTCAAGCGGCTGCGCAATGCCGGCGAGCGGATGGGCATCATCATGCTGACGGCCAATGCCGACGAGAGCAGCAAGGTCACGGGCCTGAGCAACGGCGCCGACGACTACCTGACCAAGCCTTTCGAGGTGCGGGAACTGCTGGCACGGGTACGCAGCCTCCAGCGCCGGTTGCCGCCCCGCTCCGAGCGCACCGCCCGCAAGCGGCAGGTCCTCGAATTCGGGCCGCTGTCGCTCGACATGGACGGCCGGCGCGTGTTCGGTCCTGAGGGCACCGAGATCGAGGTGTCGAGCATGGATTTCGACCTGCTGGAGACCTTTGCCCGGCATCCGCGGCAGATCCTGTCGCGTGACCGGCTCTGCGAGCTCGCTTTCGGCCGCGCCCTTGCCCCTGCCGACCGCAGCCTCGATATCCGGATTGCCCGGCTCCGCAAAAAGCTGGAAGTCGATCCCAGGATGCCGCCTATCCTGAAGACGGTGCGTGGCGAAGGCTATGTCTTCGAGCCGACGGGCTGACCGGTTCAGGTCGGCGCGCGGCGAGATAATCCGCACCGTGCTTCGGATCGGGGGTAATGGCCTCGGCGAAAGTGGTGCGACAGCCTACTGGCAGGGCGTGATTGGGCTGGTTCGCCTTCGGCTGCGCGTCCAGTCCTTCAACAGGACAGACGGATTTTCTGATCAGCGGAGAAGGGTGGTGTCGCGGCCGGGCGCCTCGAGGCGGATATCGTCGAGGCGGAGGCGGGCGACATCGGTCGCATGCGCGGCTAGGCGCGGGCGCGTGGCGACCGTTGCCTGTGCGTCGGGCGCTGGCGGAGCCTTGATGGCGGCGCGGCCGATGGACGGCGAGACAAGCATCCAGGCGCCCGTATCCACGCCGGCGACCTCGACCGAGCGGGTCACGACCGGGTCGATGCCCGTTGGGATCGTCGCGCTTGCGACCATTGGCGCCGGCTGGTTGCGGTCCGAGAGGACGTCATGGGCGACAAAGCCGAGAAGGGTTGCCGCCACGGCGATCACCTGATTTGCGATATTGCTCATCGTTCTGTCCCCTGGCGACTTCGTCCGCCTTGTTGTGGACATGATTAAGAAATGATTGTTTCATCAGAAAGTCGCTCGACTGGAATGTCTGATACATTCCTGCGCAGTTCGAGCTGGGACTTCGAACGGCTCAGCCGGCATCGCCGACGTTGCCGGCGCGCAGGCGGCTTTCGATCAGGAGGCCGCTCTCGTCGAGGATCGGATGCGCAACGGAGACGATATGCGCATTGATGCGCTTGAGGTCGCGTAGCATGTCGAGATGGAGAGAACTCGTCAGCAGGCTTTCAGGACGTCCGTCGCGCAGGCGTTCGAGGTGACGTCCCGAGGACTGCTTTTCGAGCCGCCGCACATCGACCTTCACCTCCATCAACTGGCGTGCCAACGCCGCGTCGCCGGTGACGAAGATCGTCTGGCCGATCCTGAGATTGTCGATCGTCAGCGCGAAGAGCATCTGCAGTTCACGAAAGCCGTCTTCCGAGAAAGTGAGGCCCTTGGTGATCTTCTTCGTCACCTGCTCGACCAGGCCTTTCTCGATGATGTCGCCGATATGCTCGAGATTGATCGCATATTCGATAATGGCGATGGAGCGACGATCGTTCGTCTCGCCGCTGTCGCGGCCGAGGCGCGAGAGATAGATCTTCACTTCCTGCTGCAGCCGGTCGACACGCTTTTCGCCGACGGAGACGTCTTTCAGCGGCGAGAGGTCGTTCTTCACGAAAGCGGTCTGGCACTGGATCAGCATCTTTTCGATGACGTCGCCGATGCTCAGCACCTCGCGTGTCGCGTTGGCGAGCGCGACGACCGGCGTATTCAATGCCGCGGCGTCGAGGAAGCGTGGTCCGTCCTCGCTTTTGGGATCGTCGGCGATGAGCCGCGCCATCAGCCGGCTGATCGCCGGTGCCAGCGGGCAGGCGAACAGCGCCAGAACGAGATTGAACGCCAGATGGGCATCGACCGGCAGGACAGCCGGCGTGAAGGGGAGCGTCCGGAGCAGGGCGCCGAGATGTCCGGCGAAAGGCAGCACGACCACGCAGCCGATGCCTCGGACCAGGAGGTTGCCCAGCGTGACCCGCCGCGCGGCAGCCGGTCCTGACAGGGTGGAAAGGACGGGCGGGACCGCGCCGCCGAGATTTGCACCGAGCACCAGCGCCACGGTAAGGCCTGGTGAAAGCGCTCCGGTCTGGGCGATCGACACGACGAGGATCACCGCAGCGAGGCTCGAGGAAGAGAGCGCGGCCAGAATCGCCGAGAAGATCATCGCCACGACCCAGGCATTGTCGAGGAGCTGGATGAAGGCGGCGAGCGCCGGCGAGCCGCGCACCGGTTCGGTGGCGATTGACAGGAGATGCAGGGACAGCAGCATCAGGCCCACGCCGATGACAGCGGTCCCCGCGCCCTTGGCCACCGTCGACGACTGGCGGTAGAAGACGAGGCCCACCAGAACCAGCAGCGGTGCGATCCATTCGATGCCGGTCGAGACGATCCAGGCGGTCACCGCCGTGCCGACATTGGCGCCGAGGAGCACCACCTGCGCCATGGCCGGCGCAACGAGATCGCGCTCGACGAAGGAGGCGATCATCAAGGCGGTGGCAGTCGAGCTCTGAAGCGCGATCGTGGCGGCGAAGCCCGAGGCGAAGGACCTGAGCGCGCCGCGCGTGCTGCTGGCAAGACCACTGCGCAGCCGTGCACCAAGCGCCCGCGTCGCGCCGTCGCGCACCTGAGCCAGGCCGAAGAGCAGCAGCGCCACCGCACCGAACAGGTTGATCATCACCGTCAGGGATTCCATCGCGGTCGGGTCGCTCCTTTCAGTTTGAAAGGAATCGATATCACATTCTGAAGAGAAATGTTCATTCGCCGGCGAAATTGATTGGCCCGCATGCGTCATGTGCGAGCGCCGCGACCCCGCGTGGCCGGCCGCCGGGCACTGGTTGTTTTCCTCAATGACAGGACGGCCCGACGCGGCTTCCGTGTCGGGCCGACGGAGGACCGAACACGAATCGCGGGGCGCCAGGCCGCCTCGCCGGCGTCTCAGCGGGCCATCAGGACCGGGATATCGGCATTCTCGATCATCCACCTTGTCGTGCCACCGAAGATCCGTTCCCGGAGGCGGGAATGACCATAGGCGCCCATGACGATCATGCCGGCACCGACGTCGCCGGCATGACGGAGCAGAGCCGCACCGGCCTCGTGGCCGCCGCTCGACAGGACGTCGACGGTTGCCCGCGCGCCATGCCGGGCAAGAAAGGTCGCAACATCGGCGCCGGGCTCCTCGCCGACACCGTGCCGGGTCGCGTCCGGATCGACGATCGCGATGCGGATCTCCGTGGCCGGGGTCACGAGTGCGAGCGTCCTGTGGAGCGCCGCACTCGCCTCGAGGCTGGCATTCCATGCGAGCACGACGGTGCGGGGCGGAAACTCCTGGGCGTTCTCGGCATGGATCAGCACCGGGGTCGGGGAATCGAAGAGGATGCCGTCGAGAGCCCGGCGGCACAGCGCCGGGTCCCGGCGTGTCTCGGGTCCGATGAGGCAGAGATCGGCATAGCGGGCGCGGGCAGCGACTTCGCCCGCGACTTCGCCGTCGAGGCAATAGACCGGGACGACCTCGGTGTGTTCGCTGCGGGCGGTAAGCTGATCCGCGAGCTCCTTCGCCCGCGCGGCCACCCGTTCATTCTCCTGCTGCCAGGCGAAGGCCCAGGTGGAATAGGCCTGGCCGATCAGGTCGGAGGCGGGCGGCGGCGGGACACTTCCGACGACCAGGGTGCAGAGATGCGCGCCGAGCGGTTCGGCGAGGCGCGTCGCGGCGAGGACATCGACGCTGCCCTGATTGACTCCGGAAGGGGCGAGAATGGTCCTGATGGTCATGGGGCGCTTCCTCCACATTGGCCGGAGCCCGAAAGGGATCCGAGACTGTTGCACAGGCTGCGCCTGGCCGGGCCGGGCCGCCTTGATATGCGTCAAGGCGATCCGGGGAGCCGCGCGGGATCAGCGCATGAGGTCGCGCAGCTTGCCGAGGCTTGCGATCTCGACACGGCGCTTGCTCGGAAGCCGCAGAAAGCCCTTGCGCTTGAGGCCGGAGAGCGTGCGCGATGCCGTCTCGATGGTCATGCCGAGATAGTCGGCCATGTCGCTGCGGCTCATCGGCAGGTCGATGTCGCAGCGGAGGCCCTGGCGTTCGGCCATGTCGAGCAGGAAGGCGGCGACGCGTTCCTCCGCGCTCTGGCGGCCGACGACCAGAAGGTGTTTCTGGGCCCGCACCATGCACTCCACGGCCCGCATCATCAGTGCCGGACTGGCGACGTCGTCGGCCCGGGGCAGAACCTCGACGGAGGAGCAGACGAGAGCCTCGGCGAAGAAGCTGCGGGTCGGCTCGCATTCGAAGCCGAAGGTCTCGCCGGCGAAGAAGAAGCCGATGATCTGGCGGCGCCCGTCGGCCGTGACCCGGCAAAGCCGCACCGCGCCGCTGACAAGTTTGTAGAGTGAATCGGCGCGTTCGCCCTGGGCGTAGATCTGGCCGCCGGCCGGCACCACCCGGGCGGCCTGATGTTTCGGCACCCGCAGGCGGAGGGCAGTGGCAGCGGTTTCGTCATGAAAGCGGGCGGTGTTGAACATTTCGGACCTCATCGAATTTTCATGAGGACGAAGGTGCCCGAAAGTCCGCCCTCGGGAAATTCGGTTAGGTCCGTAAGGGTTTGGTCCTAGGGGTTATTACGTAGGGCGCGCAAGAGCTCGGGCATCCTGAGAGGCTTGCTCAGGGCCACGGTATCCTCGGGCAGGTCGAGACCCGTGGGAGACCCCAAGAGGATGAGCGGCCCGGACGGGGGCGTGGCGTGCTGCCGGTTTCGGCAGCAAGCCTCGTCGACGACCGTTCGCCATGCCGGTGCTGCCGCATCGAGCGTGTCCCAGCGGTCGCTGACATGCACGACGAAGCCCTCGACCTCGAGCGCGAAGGCGAGAGATTTACGCAGCGCCGAATCGCGCGCGATCAACAGCACGGTGTTCGAACTGGACAAGTGTCGGTCTCCGGCCGCCCTTCGAGGTCAGTCATCACCGCGAAGCGTAGCCGGCCCCGGGCCGGCATTCCTTGTCTTAGGTCAAGACGCCGGCCTCTATTCGCCAGCAAAGCCCCCGGCCATCGCCATCCGGACCAGTTCCGGCAGGCTCTTGGCCTTCATTTTCGACATGACATTGGCGCGGTGGACCTCCACGGTCCGGGGGGAGATATCGAGGTCGTAGGCGATAGTCTTGTTCGGATGGCCTGCGACGACCGCCATCAGCACCTGACGCTCGCGGTCGCTCAACTGGTCGAGCTTGGCGCGGATCTCATCCGGCGAGGCCTGGCTCCGGCTCTGGTCGACGAGAAGGGCTGCCGCCCGGCGGATGGCATCCATCAGCACCGTGTCGCCGAACGGCTTTTCGATGAAGTCGACGGCGCCGGCCTTCATCGCGTCGACCGCCATGGGCACGTCGCCATGGCCGGTGATGACGATCGGCGCCACCGGCAGCCTTTGCGCCATCAGCCGGCGGATGAGCTCGACGCCACTCATGTCGGGCATGCGGAGATCGGTGACGAGCACGCCAGGGCGGGCCGAGGGGGCGAAAGCGAGGAAAGCGGTGGCCGAGTCGTGCGTCCGCGCTGCAAAGCCGTTCATCGTCAGCATGAAGGCAAGGGATTTCCGGACCGGCTCCTCGTCGTCAACGATGTGCACGATGTAATCATTCTCCATCGTCGGCCTCCTGGGGATAGTCCGGCAGCGTGAATCGGAACCGAGCCCCGCCCAACTTCCCCGTCGATACCTGCATCGTGCCGCCATGGGCCTCGACGATGCGCTTGGAGATGGAAAGGCCGATGCCCATGCCGCCGGGCTTGGTGGTGGTGAAGGGTTTGAACAGCTGCGAGGCGATTTCCTCGGCAATGCCCGGGCCGGTATCTTCGACCTCGACCGCGACCTCGCCCGGTGCGGAGCGGATGGTGCGGACGGTGATCTCCTTGACCCGGGCGTCCTTCATGGCCTCGAGCGCGTTGCGCATGAGGTTGGTCAGAACCTGCTGGACCTGGATGCGGTCGGCCATGACGAGTTCGGCGCCCGGCCCGAATTCGAAGACGCTGCGGACACCCTTTTCCCGCGCCCCGACCAGCGCCAGCGCGCCGGCTTCCTCGACCAGGACCCGGATGTTCTGGGCGGACTTGTCGGTCTCGCCCTTGGTGACGAATTCGCGGAGATGGCGGATGATCTGGCCGGCACGCAGGGACTGGGCGGCAGCCTCGTCGAGTGCCTCCTTCATCCGTGCCGCGACAGCCCCGTCCAGATGCTCGAGGAGCCGCGAACAGCCGTGCAGGTAATTGGCGATGGCCGAGAGCGGCTGGTTCAGTTCGTGGGCAAGCGTCGAGGCCATCTCGCCCATTTCGTTGAGGCGGGCGAGACGCGCGAGCTCGCCTTGGACCTCTTCGAGCCTGGCGGCCGATTCCTCGCGCTCGGTCAGGTCGCGGATGAAGCCGGTGAAAAAGGTCTGGTTTCCCGCGCGCATCTCGCCAACGGCGAGCTTCATCGGGAAGGTCGATCCGTCCTTGCGCTGGCCGACGACCACCCGGTCGATGCCGATGATCCGCTTCTCGCCGGTGCGGGCGTAGCGCTGGAGATAGGAATCATGCTCCTCCCGGTAGGGCTGGGGCATCAGGATCCGCAGGTTCTTGCCGATGACCTCGGTGTCGGAATAGCCGAACTGCCGCTCGGCGGCGGCATTGAAGGAGACGATCGTCCCGTCGCTGGTGCTGACGACGGTGGCGTCCAGCACCGTTTCCAGGATCGAGCGGAGATGGGCCTCGCGGGCGGTCAGGGCATTCTCCGTGGCCGCGATCCGGCCGCGCGCCTTAGAGAGAAGGCCACCGAGACCGACGATCGCGATGCCGATCAGTCCGGGCGGTGCGAGGGCTCCGACGAGCGCAGTGGCCGTGTCCTCGGCATGGATCACGGCCAGTCCGCCAAGTGCAACGGCGAGGGTCAGTGCGGCGGGTCCTGCCCCGCCGAGGGCCGCGACCGCGACGAGCAGGACCAGAGGCACAAGCAGCGCCGTCCCGCCGATGACAGCCGGAAAGACCAGGCCCAGACCGACGATCGCGGCTGCCCCTGCCATCCCGAGACCGGTGGATGCCGCCGGTGAGAGGACCCAGCCGGCAGATCCGTCTGTCAGACGGAGATCGGCCACCGGGACGGCGGCTGTCGGGTTGCGTCCAGTCCTGTACATTCGATCCGCTATCCGCTCAGCGCCTCTGCAACTCCTGAGACTTGAGGTAGCATGCCGCTCCAGGGCTGCCAACGGCCATCGGCTTTTAACTCACCGCAACAATCAAGGGATTCCAAAGACTTGCGGCTGATGATGATCGATTGCTCCAAGACGCCGCGGCCTTTCGGCCGCCTGCTCCTCCAGAGCCATGAAAAAAGGCTTCCGGTTTCCCGGAAGCCTTGCTTATCAAGCGAATAGGATGGTGGGCGTGACAAGGATCGAACTTGTGACCCCTACGATGTCAACGTAGTGCTCTCCCGCTGAGCTACACGCCCATCCGATGTCGGCGCATAGACCAAAAAACCTCTGGCACGTCAATAGGGTTTTTCGGCCTTTTCTCCGTTTTCCTGGACACCCGTCAGGCGGCCAGCATCTTGTTGACCTCATCCACCAGCTCGCGCAGGTGGAAAGGCTTGGACAGGACCTTGGCGTCCTTGGGGGCGTTCGAATCGGGATTGAGGGCCACGGCGGCGAAGCCGGTGATGAACATGACCTTGAGGTCGGGATCGAGTTCGGTCGCCCGCCGGGCGAGTTCGATCCCGTCCATTTCGGGCATCACGATGTCGGTCAGGAGCAGCGAGAACGGCTCCTCGCGCAGCCGGTCATAGGCGCTTGCGCCATTGTCGTAGGAAATCACCCTGTAGCCAGCCTTTTCGAGCGCCTTCACAAGGAAGCGGCGCATATCGTTGTCGTCTTCGGCGAGAAGTATCTTCTGACTCATCGGTGTCTCGAAACCTGTAGGAACCCGTCATACGGACAATAGAGCGGACGTTAGCGGTCCGCCGGTAAAAATCCGGTGAACGGACCGGCTTTTGATCGCTTCCGGCATTACCACACTGTAATTCGGCTGCGCCAGTATGGACTTGATCGGACGCTGCTGGCAACATGGGCAAATCAGGCAATTTGACGCGTCGAAAGAAGGAGCCGGATGATCTGGGATTTCAGGGAGGGGGATCTTTTCGAACTCTGGGAGCCGGAGAGCCAGTCTCTGCCTTTCGTTTTCAACTCCCCGCATTCGGGCCGCATCTATCCCCGTTCTCTCATCGACCGCTCCAAGCTCGATCCACAGGCCATCCGCCGCTCGGAAGATCATTTCGTCGACGAGCTGTTCTTCTCCTGCGTCGGCTTCGGCGCGCCGATGCTGGCAGCCAATTTTCCCCGCGCCTATGTCGACGTCAACCGCGAACCCTATGAGCTTGATCCCAACATGTTCGACGGGCGCCTGCCGCCCTTCGCCAACACCGCGTCGGTACGCGTTGCCGGCGGGCTCGGCACGGTGCCGCGGATCGTCGGCGAGAATATGGATATCTATCGCGGCAAGCTCTGCGTCGACGAGGCGATGCAGCGCATCGAACTGATCTACAAGCCCTATCATGCGGCATTGCGTCGGCTGATTGCCCGCACCCACGCCCATTTCGGCCGCGCGGTGCTGATCGACTGCCATTCGATGCCGGGCAATATCCGGATCTCCGGAAGCGGTGTCCGGCCGGACTTCATCATCGGCGACCGGTATGGGACTTCGGCCTCGTCGGAGCTCTCGCGCCTGGCGCTCAAGCTGCTCGAGGAACTCGGCTTCGTCGCGGTGCGCAACAAGCCCTATGCCGGCGGCTTCATCACCGAACATTACGGACGGCCGGCACGCGGGCTGCATGCGCTGCAGATCGAGGTCAACCGGAGCCTCTATATCGACGAGGGCTCGCTTCGCAAGAAGCCGGATTTCGACAAGGTCGCGCTCTCGATCAAGAGCTTCATCCAGAGCTTTTCCAATGAGGTCTGCCGCGGCGGTGGTGACGTTTCACTCGCTGCCGAGTGACCGACCCGGGCAATCCGGGTGTCGTGGTGCGACCGTCCGACCAATCCGTCCCTCAAAAAAGAACCGCGCTATGGAGCGCGGTCAAGTCTAGGGAGGAAACACCCAAGGAGGGCATTTACAGCCGGTAAGGACTGTAAGAAAAAAATTACTGCTGCAGTGCGAAAAAGTCAATACGATTGATATAATCAAATGACACAATTTTGACTGTGCGGAAAATTCGTGCCGCGCGCGCCCGAGGTCCTTGATTTTTCTGCGGATGCCGGGTCTTGGATGGTGACAATGCCATCAAACGGGGCCGCCCCATGCTTCCAGACCGTGCCTTTTTCGACAGTCTCGCCGATGCCGCCAAGGCCGAGACCTTGCCGCGATTCCGTTCGGCGCTGTCCGTGACGGACAAGGGCGGGCAGTTCTACGATCCGGTCACCGAGGGCGACCAGAAGGCTGAAGCCGCCATCGTTGCGTTGATCGAAGACACATATCCCGACCATGGCATCCTGGGCGAGGAACACGGCTCCAAGGGGCTCGACCGCGAATTCGTTTGGGTGATCGATCCGATCGACGGAACGCGGGCCTTCATTTCGGGCGTGCCGGTCTGGGGGACGCTGATCGGCCTCTACCAGAACGGCCGTGCCCGCATGGGCGTGATCGACCAGCCGTTCACCGGGGAGCGCTGGTTCGCAGACGGTACGCGGAGCCACTATCGCGGCCCCGACGGCGAACGCGTGCTGCAGACGAGTGCCTGCGAATCGATTGCGAACGGCATTCTCTTCACCACCTCGCCGCATCTCTTCCAGGACGAGGACGACCGGCGCTACCGGACGATCGAGCGCCGGGCCCGGCTCTTCCGCTACGGCTGCGACTGCTATGCCTATGCGCTGCTGGCGAGCGGGCATATTGATCTCGTCGTCGAGAATTCGCTCAAACCCTACGATGTCGGGGGGATCATCCCGATCGTCGAACAGGCGGGCGGGATCATGACAACCTGGGACGGCGGGCGCCCGGAAATGGGCGGCTATATCGTGGCCGCCGCCAATGCCAGGATCCACGCCGAAGCACTGGAGATTCTCAACAGCTGACCGGCGGCCCGTTGTCGATCAGGCGCTGGCATATTGCTCCGGATCGGCGTCGGAGCCGGGAATGAAGGCGGCGATCGCGGCGAGCGCCTGTTCGCGGAACACGTCGCGTTCCTGCAGCACTTCGTGCTCGGAGCCGGGTATTGTGAGAAGCTTGCCGGCGCGGAACTTGCGCGACAGCGCCTCCATCTCGGCATAGGGGACGATCCGGTCGTTCGCCGGCGCGATCACCAGGCAGGGCACCTCGATCTTGCGGAGATGGTCCATCGTGTTGACCTCGTCGATGGCGCCGATCATGGACGCGATCCAGCGGGCCGTCGGCGGGCCGATGCCGAGTTCGGGATGGGCCCTGACGATCGCCTGGTTGCGGGCGAAGCGCTGCGGATCCGAGGTCAGGTTGTTGGTCTCGAACGGCCGGTTCAGGAGGTTGTCGCGGGAGAACTGGACCCATCCCATGCCGAACGCCGTCGCGAGATTGGCGAGGATGCGCAGGAGCCCATTCGGTATGCCGAGGCCTGTCGCGCCGATGAAGGGGGCGATCAGTGCCATGCGTTCGATGCGGTTGCCGAGCCGCGGCGCCGCCTTGAGCGCGACGAGCGCGCCCATGGAATGGGCGAGGATGAAGAAGGGCAACTTGGCGTCCGGCAGCACGATGTGCTCGAGGAAGACGTCGAGATCGCGTTCGAAATCGCGGATGCGGCGAAGATGACCGCGCCGCCTCGATTTCAGAAGGCGCGGCGAGCCGCCCTGGCCGCGCCAATCGAAGGTGGCGACCCAGAGGCCCAGGGCGTTGAGGTCCCTGACCGTCTCGAAATACTTCTCGATCGGCTCGTTGCGGCCGGGGAGCAGCACGATCGTGCCGCGGGGAACCTGGGAGCCGGAGCGGAAGACGGCATAGCGCAGCTTCATGCCGTCGAATGAGCGGAAAAAGCCCGAGAAATGGTTTGGCGGCACCGGGTTACCGGGGGTGTCGAAGAGTACTGTGCTCATGGCGTCCGGCGCAGGCATGTCCTGTGATGTGCAGGGTTATCACAGGTCGGCGGCAGCTTCGCAAGGTGAGGGCGGGGGAGAAAAGAGCCGGAAACCGCCATGTTGAGGGGCAATGCGATTTCCGGCCAAAAGATGGCTGGTGCGGAAGGGACATTCGCGCCAGTCAAGGGAGATTTCGCTCCCAATGATCCGGTTCTAGCCTGCGCCGGCTGAACCGCCGCACAATCGCCTGTTCATCTGGCGTTCAGAAACGGGTTTTCGCCCGGAAGGGCTTGAAAGCGGGACCGGCCGATACCAATTCAGGGTCACGGGGCGCCGATGATCGGGTCCCGAACACGGAGCAGGCCGGCGCCTCACGGGAGGGCCAGCAAGGCTTCAGGATCAATCGCAAACGTTGCTCTCAAGGAGGACACCATGCGTCATTTCGATTTCTCCCCCCTCTATCGTTCCACCGTCGGTTTCGACCGCGTCTTCTCGATGCTGGACAGCCTGTCCCAGCCCGAGCAGCCTGCCTATCCGCCCTACAATATCGAGCGCACCGGCGAGAACGCCTACCGCATCTCGATGGCGGTGGCCGGTTTCGACGAGACCGAGCTGTCGATCGAGCTCAACCAGCACCTCCTCACCGTCAGGGGTGACAAGGGCGCCGAGACCGGCGAGGGATCCGAGATTCTCTATCGTGGCATCGCCAAGCGCGCCTTCGAACGCCGATTCCAGCTCGCCGACCATGTAGAGGTCCGGGCAGCCCAGCTCAAGAATGGCCTGCTTCACATCGACCTCGTGCGGAACATTCCAGAAGCCATGAAGCCGCGCAAGATCGACATCCTTCCGGCCCAGAAGAACAACGAGCCGAAGGCCATCGAGGCGCAGGTCGTGACCGACGGCGAGACTGTCAACTAAAAAAGCAAGCGGGCGCGCGCCGCATGGCGCGCCGCCAGAGCCCTTCCGGCCCCTCTCCGGAAGGGCTTTTCGTCGTTTTCAGAAGCGGGAGGCCAGGGCGTCGACATCCCCCTCGGTCGTCGCGAAGCAGGCGATCAGCCGGCGAATTCTCTCGTCCCCGTCCAGGTCCTTGAAGCCTTGCGGTGCCGGCCAGTCATGGAAGCTGACCCCTGCGGCGCGGAGCGCGGCTGCCTTCGCCTCACTCATGATCACAAACTGCTGGTTGGTGCCGGTTTCCCAGGCGAGGCGGACATCCTTTGCCTTGCGGACCGCTGCCGCGATCTTTGCGCCCATGGCGTTGGCGTGGCGCGCGAGGTCGAGCCAGAGGCCGTCCTGCAGCCAGCGATCGAACTGCGCGGAGATGAAGCTGGTCTTCGAAAAGAGGTGCCCCGCCCGCTTGCGCAGGACAGGCATGGATGCGGCGTCGGTGGGATTGAAGAAGATCACTGCCTCGGCGCACCAGCAGCCGTTCTTGGTGCCGCCGAGAGAGAGGATGTCGATGCCCGCCTTCCAGGTCATCTCCGCCGGGCTTGCGCCGAGGGCAGCGAGCGCGTTGGAGAAGCGGGCTCCGTCCATATGGACCTTGAGGCCGGCTGAATGGGCAGCCTCCGACAGGGCTGCGATTTCCTGGACCGAATAGACCGTGCCGGCCTCGGTCGCCTGCGACAGGGTGAAGGCGACGGCATTGCCCATGCTCGGATCGCCCGAACGGTAGGCTGCGGCCAGCTGCCGCAGCGCATCCGGGTCCATCTTGCTTGCTCCGGCGCCCGCGGTCGGAACCGGCACGAGCTTGCCGCCCGAGGTCATCAGTTCCACCGCGCCACCCTCGTGCATCACATGCGCCAGCGGGTGAGAGAAGATGACGCTCGCCGGCCGCGCCTGCGAGGCGAGCGAAAGGCTGTTGGCCGCCGTACCGGTGCCGACGAAGAAGACGGTGACCTCGCGCTCGAAGAGTTCCGAGAGCGCCTGCTCCGCCTTGCGGTCCATCTCGCCTGCGCCATAGGGTACCGAATAGGTGCCGGCGGCCGCGGCCAGGCTCTCGGCGACGAGGGGATGGGCGCCTGCCCAGTTGTCCGAGGCGAAATACATGTGTCACTCCACTTCCTGAGGCTTTTTATAGGCGAACAGATCTCTCCAAGAAAGCGGAGAAAGCCGGGAATTTCAGGCTTTTCACCTGTGTGCGGTCTTGGTCATATTTTTTGGAAAACGGCCTTGCAGGGTTCGGCGCTTTGTGTCATCAATTCCTCGCAATAGGACAGTCATGCTGTCCTATTTTGCTGCATGGATCCTGAAGGCCGGTGACGGTCTTTAAGAAGCGGTCCGGCCCTGGAAGCCGAAGGGGAAATCGGCCCGGGGCAGAAGCCGGCAGCTGCGTGATGACGGGCGGAAATCTGGCCCGGTAATTGCAGCGCGTTCAGGAAAATGCGAGATTGCAACCGCCTGCGGTGCGAGGCTACGAAGCCATGCGCCGCGACTTGGACAGAGCGCGGCAGACGCGCGGCAGGAGGACATGACGATGACGGACCAGACCGCATCACGTGCATTCGACGGGTCGGAAGCTCACAAGCTCGTGGCCGCGACGAAGAAAACCTCTTTCAATGCTGCCTACAATTCCGGCCTGCCCGGCAAACAGGGTCTCTACGATCCGAGGAACGAGCACGACGCCTGCGGCGTCGGCTTCGTTTGCCATATGAAGGGCGAAAAGTCGCACCAGATCGTGCGCGACGGCCTGTTCATCCTGGAAAACCTGACGCATCGCGGCGCCGTCGGCGCCGACCCGCTGATGGGCGACGGTGCGGGCATCCTCGTGCAGATTCCCGACCAGTTCTTCCGCGAGGAGATGGCGGCGAAGGGCGTGACCCTGCCGCCGGCCGAGCAGTACGCCGTCGGGTATCTCTTCATGCCGCGCGATGAGGCGGTGCGTGCCCATTTCAAGGACATCATTGCCGATGTCGTGGCCGCCGAAGGTCAGGTCCTGCTCGGCTACCGCGAGGTGCCGGTCGACAATTCGTCGCTGTCCAAGGCGCCCGACATTGCGGCGACCGAACCGTTCCACCTGCAGGTGTTCATCGGCGCCGGCCAGGGGGTGCGCGACAATGCCGAGTTCGAGCGCCGGCTGTTCACGCTGCGCAAGGTGATCTCCAACCGGATCTACGACGAGGGACGCGGCGACGACAAGGGCTTCTACATCGTCTCGCTGTCGACCACGACCGTGGTCTACAAGGGCATGTTCCTCGCCTATCAGGTCGGTGCCTATTATCCCGACCTCGCCGATCCGCGCTTCACTTCGGCGGTGGCGCTCGTGCACCAGCGGTTCTCGACCAACACCTTCCCGTCCTGGCGCCTGTCTCATCCCTATCGCATGGTCGCCCATAACGGCGAGATCAACACGCTGCGCGGCAACGTCAACTGGATGGCGGCGCGGCAGGCATCGGTGTCGTCGCCGCTCTATGGCGATGACATTTCGAAGCTCTGGCCGATCTCCTACGAAGGCCAGTCGGACACCGCCTGCTTCGACAACGCGCTCGAATTCCTCGTGCGCGGCGGCTATTCGCTCGCCCATGCGGTGATGATGCTGATCCCGGAGGCCTGGGCCGGCAACCAGCTGATGGGCCGCGAGCGCAAGGCCTTCTATGAATATCACGCCGCGCTGATGGAGCCTTGGGACGGCCCGGCTGCCGTGGCCTTTACCGACGGGCGCCAGATCGGCGCGACGCTCGACCGCAACGGCCTGCGCCCCGCCCGCTATCTCGTGACGTCGGACGACCGGGTGATCATGGCCTCCGAGGCCGGCGTGCTGCCGGTGCCGGAAGAGATGATCGTACAGAAGTGGCGACTGCAGCCGGGCAAGATGCTGCTGATCGACATGGAGAAGGGCCGCATCGTCTCCGACGAGGAGGTGAAGGACGGGCTCGCCAAGGCGCATCCCTACGAGGATTGGCTCGAGCGCAGCCAGCTCATCCTCGAGGATCTCGACCCGGTCGAGCCCAGGGCGCTGCGCCGCGACGTCTCGCTGCTCGACCGCCAGCAGGCCTTCGGCTACACGGTCGAGGACACCAAGCTCCTGATGTCGCCGATGGCGACCACCGGCCAGGAGGCCGTGGGATCGATGGGCACCGATACGCCGATCTCGGCGATGTCGGACAAGTCGAAACTGCTCTACACCTATTTCAAGCAGAATTTCGCCCAGGTCACCAACCCGCCGATCGACCCGATCCGCGAGGAACTGGTGATGAGCCTCGTCTCCTTCATCGGACCGCGGCCCAACATCCTCGACCACGAAGGCGCCTCCAAGGCCAAGCGGCTCGAGGTGCGCCAGCCGATCCTGACCAACGGCGATCTCGAGAAGATCCGCTCGATCGGGCACACCGAGGACCGGTTCGATACCAAGACGCTCGACTTCACATATGACGTCGAGCGCGGCGCCGAGGCGATGCCGGAAATGCTGGAACGCCTCTGCGAACGGGCCGAGGCGGCCGTCCGCTCGGGCTACAACATCATCGTGCTGTCGGATCGCCAGATCGGGCCGGACCGGATCGCCATTCCGGCGCTGCTCGCGACTGCTGCCGTGCACAACCATCTGATCCGCAAGGGTCTGCGGACCTCCGTCGGCATCGTCGTGGAATCGGGCGAGCCGCGGGAGATCCATCATTTCTGCTGCCTGGCCGGCTACGGCGCCGAGGCGATCAACCCCTATCTCGCCTTCGACACGCTGGTCGACATGCACAAGCGCGGCGAGTTCCCCAAGGAAGTCTCCGAGGAAGAGGTCGTCTACCGCTACATCAAGGCGGTCGGAAAGGGCATTCTCAAGGTCATGTCCAAGATGGGCATCTCGACCTACCAGTCCTATTGCGGCGCGCAGATCTTCGACGCCGTCGGCCTGTCGTCGGACTTCGTCGACAAGTTCTTCTTCGGCACCGCGACCATGATCGAGGGCGTCGGTCTCGCGGAGATCGCGGCCGAGACATACAGCCGTCACCAGTCCGCCTTCGGGCGCGATCCGGTGCTGGCCTCGACGCTCGATATCGGCGGTGAATACGCCTATCGCATGCGCGGCGAGGCGCATTCCTGGACGCCCGATGTGGTGGCCGCCCTCCAGCATGCCGTGCGCGGCAATGCCGAAGACCGGTATCGCGAATTTGCCAAGCTGGTGAACACGTCGTCGGTGCGGATGAACTCGCCGCGCGGCCTGTTCACCATCAAGATGGCAGATGCCGTCGGACGTGCCCCGATCGACATTTCCGAAGTCGAGCCGGCTTCCGAGATCGTCAAGCGCTTCGCGACCGGTGCGATGTCCTTCGGCTCGATCAGCCGCGAGGCGCACACGACGCTCGCGATCGCCATGAACAAGATCGGCGGAAAGTCCAACACCGGGGAGGGGGGCGAGGAAAGCGAACGCTACCTGCCGAAGCCCGACGGGTCGCTTCCGCTCGAGCGCTCGGCGATCAAGCAGGTCGCGTCCGGCCGCTTCGGTGTTACGACGGAATATCTCGTCAATGCCGACGTGCTGCAGATCAAGGTGGCGCAGGGCGCCAAGCCGGGCGAGGGCGGGCAGCTGCCCGGTCACAAGGTCGACGCGACCATCGCCAAGACGCGGCATTCGACGCCCGGCGTCGGCCTGATATCGCCGCCGCCGCACCATGACATCTATTCGATCGAGGACCTGGCGCAGCTGATCTTCGACCTGAAGAACGTCAATCCGGTCGCCGATGTCTCGGTGAAGCTGGTGTCGGAAGTCGGTGTCGGCACGGTCGCCGCCGGCGTCGCAAAGGCGCGCGCCGACCACATCACCATTTCCGGCTATGACGGCGGCACCGGAGCCTCGCCGCTGACCTCGCTCAAGCATGCCGGCAGCCCGTGGGAAATCGGCCTGGCCGAGACCCAGCAGACGCTGGTACTGAACGGGCTCCGGAGCCGCGTGGCGCTGCAGGTCGACGGCGGTCTCAAGACCGGCCGCGACGTCGTCATCGGCGCGCTGCTCGGGGCCGACGAGTTCGGCTTCTCGACCGCGCCGCTGATCGCGGCGGGCTGCATCATGATGCGCAAGTGCCATCTCAACACCTGTCCGGTCGGCGTCGCCACCCAGGACCCGGTGCTGCGCAAGCGTTTCAAGGGCCTGCCGGAGCATGTGATCAACTATTTCTTCTTCGTGGCGAACGACGTGCGCGAGATCCTCGCCGCGATGGGTTACCGCAGCCTCAACGAGATCGTCGGCAAGTCCGAACTGCTCGACAAGGACGCTGCGATCGACCACTGGAAGGCCCGCGGTCTCGACTTCACCCGGCTCTTCCACAAGGTCGAGGCGCCCTGGGAGGCCACGCACTGGACAGAGCGCCAGAGCCATCCCATCAATGACATCCTCGATCGTGAGCTGATCGCCTCGGCGATGCCGGCGCTCGAAACCCGTCAACCGATGGTGATCGAGGCCACGATCAAGAATGTCGACCGCTCGGCCGGCGCGATGCTGTCGGGCGAAGTCGCCAAACGCTACGGCCAGAAGGGCCTCAAGGACGATACGATCACCGTGCGCCTCAAGGGCACGGCCGGCCAGTCCTTCGGCGCGTTCCTGGCCCGCGGCGTCACCTTCGATCTCGAGGGCGACGGCAACGACTATGTCGGCAAGGGCCTGTCGGGTGGACGCATCATCATCCGGCCGCCTGAGAACGCGCGGATCGTGGCGGAGAAGTCGATCATCGTCGGCAACACGGTGCTCTACGGCGCCACGACGGGCGAGTGCTACTTCCGCGGCGTTGCCGGCGAGCGCTTCGCCGTCCGCAATTCCGGCGCCATCGCTGTGGTCGAGGGCGTGGGCGACCATGGCTGCGAATACATGACCGGCGGCGTGGTGGTCGTGATCGGCGAGACCGGCCGCAACTTCGCGGCCGGCATGTCCGGCGGCGTCGCCTATGTGCTGGACGAAACGGGCGACTTCGCCCGCCGTTGCAACATGGCGATGGTCGAGCTGCAGCCGGTGCCGGAAGAGGATGAACTCTTGGAAAAGCTGCACCACCATGGCGGCGACATCGCCCACAAGGGCATGGTCGACGTCTCCGGCGACATGACGCGGCACGACGAGGAGCGGCTGTTCCAGCTGATCTCCAACCACGCGCACTATACCGGTTCGACGCGCGCCAAGGAGATCCTCGACAACTGGACCGCCTTCCGTCCGAAATTCCGCAAGGTGATGCCCGTCGAGTATCGCCGCGCGCTCGAGGACATGGAGCGGATGAAGATGCAGGAGGCGGCGGAGTGATCCGCCGCGCCTGATGCCACCGGCATCCGGCGTATTTTCACACGTCATCATGACGACTAGGCTTTGGAGTATCCTGATCGTGCGCGATCGGGTAAAGGCACAGGCTGCCGGGCAGCCGCTGAAGGACTAATTGGTATGGGCAAGGTAACGGGCTTTCTCGAAATCGACAGGCAGGTGGGACGCTATCAGCCCGCCTCGGATCGCATTCGCCATTTCCGCGAATTCACCATTCCGATGTCGGATGCCGAGGTCGAGAAACAGGCCGCGCGCTGCATGGATTGCGGCATTCCGTTCTGCCACGGTCCGACGGGCTGCCCCATTCACAACCAGATCCCGGACTGGAACGATCTCGTCTACAACAACAAGTGGGAGGAGGCGATCCGCAACCTCCATTCCACCAACAACTTCCCCGAATTTACCGGCCGTGTCTGTCCGGCGCCCTGCGAGGAAGCCTGCACGCTGAACCTCGAGGACGCCCCCGTTGCGATCAAGACGGTGGAGCAGGCGCTGGCCGACAAGGCCTACGAGATGGGCTACATCGTGCCGCAGCCGGCGACGATCAAGACCGGCAAGACGGTCGCGGTGATCGGATCGGGTCCGGCCGGCATGGCGGCTGCCCAGCAGCTTGCCCGCGCAGGCCATGAGGTGCATGTTTATGAGCGCGAGAGCCGTCCCGGCGGGTTGCTGCGCTACGGCATCCCCGATTTCAAGATGGAGAAGAACTTCATCGACCGCCGCGTCGAGCAGATGCGTGGCGAGGGCGTGACCTTCCATTGCGGCGTCAATGTCGGCGTCGATGTCGCCGTCGACAAGCTGCTCGCGGACCACGACGCCGTGCTCTATTGCGGCGGCTCCGAAACGCCGCGCGATGCCGGCATTCCGGGGGTCGATCTCGCCGGCGTGCATGATGCGATGCCCTATCTCGTCCAGCAGAACCGCCGCGTCGGCCGGGAGAACATCGACAGTGTTGGCTGGCCTTCGGCGCCGATCATGGCGGGCGGCAAGCATGTCGTGGTCGTCGGCGGCGGCGACACGGCGTCCGACTGTGTCGGGACCGCCTTCCGCCAGGGCGCCGTCCGCGTGACCCAGCTCGACATCCGCCCGCAGCCGCCGGAAAAGGAAGACAAGCTCGCTGTCTGGCCGTTCTGGGCAACCAAGATGCGCACATCCTCGTCGCAGGCCGAAGGCGCCGTGCGCGAGTTCCAGGTCGCCACGCTCGAATTCGTCGGCGAGGATGGTATTCTCACTGGTGTGAAGTGCTGCCAGGTCGACGAGCGCCGCCGACCGATTGACGGCACGGAGTTCATCATCAAGGCCGATCTCGCCTTCATCGCCATCGGTTTCCGCGGTCCGATCACGGACAGCGTTCTCAAGGACCTCGACGGACGGTTGACGCTCAATGTCGACAAGCGCGGCTCGACCAATGTCGTCGCCAACGAGACCGACTACCGGACATCGATCGACAAGCTCTGGGCCGCCGGCGACGTTCGTCGCGGCCAGTCGCTGGTCGTCTGGGCGATCCGCGAGGGCCGGCAGGCCGCGCGCGCCATCGACGAAACGCTGATGGGCGTCACTACCCTACCGAGGTAAGCGACAAATACGTGCCGCTGGTTATGGCCTGCGGCGATCGGGCGCCTCTCATGATCCTGTCGAACGCAGGCAGACACCCACCCGGCTCCCGTCAGCCGGCAGGCCCGGGCACCGGCTTCCAGCGGAAATCGTCAACCCGGCCTTCGGGCGGGTCGACCGTCTCTCCTTTCTCGATCAGCCGGTCGCGCGGCGAGTTGCCGGCGACCTTCGGCACTGCGGCCGCGTCGAGGAGCTGGCTGCCGCCATCGAGCTCGGGATCGAGCAGGCTGATCGGCGGGACTGTGACGACATCGGCGACGGTCGGGGCAACGACGGCAGTGTCGGTGGTCGCGGCGGGACCGAGGGTGGAGATGACGGGCAGGCCGCTGCCGATCAGCTTGCGGATGGGCTTTTCGACATAGAAGGCGATCTTGCGCTTGCCGGCCTTGGTGAGGCTCAGTCCATCCGATCCGCGCAGCCGGACCGGCTGGCCCTCGATATCGGCGCCGGATGCGATGAACTTGCCGTTCTCGTCGGCGAAACCGTCCCAGACGTCGACGAATTCGCCGCCGGCGAATTCCGACTTCGCCCGGTAATAGTTGTTGAGCGTGGCGGCGTCGGCACTGAGCGACGGCGAGGAGAAGGCAGGAAGACCGGTCCAGACGAAGGGAACCCGCTTCTGACGGGTGATGTCGATGATCGCGGCGACGCGCTTCTCGTATTCGGTTTTCCACGGTTCGGTCTGGAACTTCTCGCGCTTGTCGCCCACCAGCATTTGCTGCCGGTCGTTGGCGCCGAGCATGATCACGACGAGGGCGGGCTTCACTTCGTCAATATAGGTGGTGAGCGTCTGCGGCCAGTCGAGATGGTCGTTGCGCACGAGGCCCGACGAGGCGTCGGTGCGCTTTTCGATAACGATGCCGGGATCGGAGGCGAAGGCCACGGTCAGGCCATCGGCGAGTGCCGAGGCCATGAAGTCGCCGACGACCAAGACCTTCCTGGCGTCCGGCTGCTTGGCGAGCTCGATCTCGGCGCCAGTGACCGCGGGATTGGAATCGGAACTCGTCTTCTTCCGCCGCGGCTTCTTGACCCGCACCACAGGATTGTCGTTGCGGACCTTCCGCTTCTTCGAGCCGAAGATCATGTCGATGATCGACCGACGTTCGCGCACTTCCTGCGCCTGGGCGACGAAGGCGCCTTGTCCGAAAAAGACCGGTTCCGTCAGGACATGACCGAAGGCGACAAGGAGAACGAGGACGAGCCGGAGGAGGCGGGACGGCGAAGCGGACATCTCTGCAGACCCTCTCATTGGAACGAAAAAGGGCCGGACATGGGCCGGCCCCCGGGGATCAGTATAGGTTATTCGGCCTCAGCGCTTCAAGGCCTTGAGCAAGGCTGCGGAGGGGACGCCGTCCGGCTCCATGCCCAGTTGCTTCTGGATCGCCTGGATGGCTGCCTTCGAGCCCGAGCCGAAATTGCCGTCGATCGCCCCGTCATAGTAGCCGAGCGTCTTCATCCGCGTCTGCAGCTCGAACTTCTGATTGATGTCGAGCGTGCCTTCGGGGCGGGGCCAGGCCTGGGCGACGCCGCCATAGCCGGCGAGCTGATCGGCAAGCGTGCCGACCCCGAGCGCATAGCTGTCCGACGCGTTGTAGTTCTTGATGACAAAGAAGTTCTTGGTCATCAGGAAGGCCGGACCCGAAGGGCCGGCCGGCATCTTCAGCACGGCCCGGTCCTTGCCGAACTTGAAGCCCTTGCCGTTCGGCCTGAGGAAGCCGAGCGACTGCCACTCCGCGAGAGACTTGCTCTTGCCGACATATTTCTGGGCATTGGCTGGCGCGGCGACCTCGTAGCCCCAGGTCTTGCCGGTCTGCCAGCCGTTCTTCTTGAGAAGATTGGCGGCAGTTGCGAGCGCGTCCGGAACCGAGTTCCAGATATCCCGTTTGCCGTTTCCATCGGCATCGAAGCCGTAGATCAGGTAGCTCGTTGGGATGAACTGCGTATGGCCCATAGCACCGGCCCAGGATCCCGTCAGCTGGGACGGCGTGACGTCGCCGCGCTGAAGAATCTTCAGGGCCGCCACGAGCTGTGTGCGGGCATATTTCGAGCGCTTCTTGTCGGCATAGGCGAGGGTTGCGAGCGCCCGCGGAACGTTGTGCAGCCGGTCGGGCTTGTCGAAAACGGCGCCGTAATTGCTCTCCATCGACCAGATCGCGAGCAGGATATGCTTGTCGACGCCGAAATGCTTCTCGATCGCGTTCAGCGTGCGGCTGTTCTGGCGCAGCATGTCCTGGCCGATGCCGACGGTGTAGGGATTCACGCGGCTGTCGAGATAGTCCCAGATCGCATGCTTGAATTCCGGCTGGTAGGCCGCCTTCGCCAGCACGTCCGGATCCGGCTCCGTGACGCCCTTGAACGCTGCGAGATAGGTCGACTTGCTGATCCCGGCATCGGCCGCTACCGGATAGAAATTGTTGATCCACTTCTGGAAAGCCTTGTCGGCGTGGGCCGGCGAGGCGACGAGAAGGCATCCGGTCGCGAGAAGCGGCAGGAGAAGGGTCTTCACGAAGGATTTGCGGTCACTCTGCATGGCATCATTCCGGTCGTGCATTGGTCGAAGACGCGAATTTACCGCAAGCGAGTCAACAAATTCTTTACCATGGCGGTGGCCTTGCGTCACCTTCTCGGAACGTAATAGCTATTGCGAATGGTCGCCAGAACCGTGACCGATTCATGGCCTTGAGGAGAAATCGATGACCGTAGGCAAGGTGAGGAAAGCAGTATTTCCCGTGGCGGGGCTGGGGACGCGCTTCCTGCCGGCAACCAAGGCCGTACCGAAGGAAATGATGACGGTCGTCGACAAGCCCGTCATCCAATATGTGGTCGAGGAGGCCATCGAGGCCGGCATCGAACATTTCGTCTTCGTCACCGGCCGGAACAAGGGCATCATCGAAGACTATTTCGACATCCAGTACGAGCTCGAGGCGACGCTGAAGGCGCGCAACAAGAAGACGGAGCTCAGCGTTCTCTCCTCGATCCTGCCAACGGCAGGCTCCACCAGCTTTACCCGCCAGCAAGAGCCGCTCGGCCTCGGACATGCGGTGTGGTGCGCCCGCGACATCGTCGGCAACGAGCCCTTTGCGCTCCTGCTGCCCGACATGATCATGAAATCCGAGGTCGCCTGCCTGAAGGGCATGGTCGATCTTTATGCGGTGAGCGGCGGCAATGTCATCGCGGTCGAGGAATGCGCTCCCGAGCTCGCGCATCGCTACGGCATCGTCGCGCCCGGCGAGAAGATCGGCGATGGTTTCCGCATCACCGGCATGGTGGAGAAGCCGCCCCAGGGTACCCAGCCCTCGAACTTCTTCATCAACGGCCGATACATCCTGCAGCCGGAAATCTTCAAGATCCTGGAGACTCAGGAGACGGGGGCCGGCAACGAGATCCAGCTCACCGACGGCATGCTGAAGCTGCTGAAGACGCAGGATTTCACGGCCTACCACTATCGCGGCGTGACCTACGATACCGGGGCGAAGGACGGCTTCATCATGGCCAATGTTGCCTTCGCGCTTGATCGCGCCGACATCCGCGGCCTGGTCGAGGCGGATCTCAAGGCGCTGATCGCCGGTCTGACGTGATCGGCCTTAACGCTTGAGGGTGAGGCCGATGCCGGCGCGGAGCACATCGTAGGGTTCGGTGCCGTCCTGCTCGGTCTTTTCCCACGCCACGTCGGCGTTGAAATCGAGCGAGCGGGAAATTCCCCAGGTTAGGCCGGTTCCGAGCGAGAGGACCGTCTGCATGGGCGTGGTTTCCTGGGAATAGTTGCGCAGCGTCAGGCCGCTGGACACCTGCCCAGTGAGGTTTTCGAGGATGGCCTGGCTCAGTACCACGGTGCCGATATAGGCGGTGCTACCTGAGGCCCCCGCCGTCGTGGTCGGCTCGATCTCTGTCGAGAGGTTGAAGCCGATGTCGGTACCGCGGCGCGGCGACCAGGTGGCATTGCCATCGATGGTGGCCGCGGAAATCGACTTCAGCGCAGCGTCGTCGAACTCCGCCACGAGGTAGCCGCCCGCCAGCTCACCCTTCAGCTTCTCGCCGAGATCGACCTCGACGCCGGCTTTCGCGCCATAGAGCGTCGCGTCCCTGACATAGCCGAGGGAATCCTGTCTGGTGTCATAGAGCGTCCTACCGTAGCTCGCCTCCAGGAAGGGGATGAGAGCGGGCGACAGTTCGTAGCCGATGCGGCCACGCAGCGTGGCGGTGTTGTTGTCGCGGTCGGCCTGCGAGAGGCGGTCGCCGTTTGCCAGGATCGCGTCGGTATAGGTCTGGCGCGTCAGTTCAACGGCTGCGGTGGTGCGCAGGACACCGAGGTCGCGCTTGAGCTCGGCGCTCGCCGTATACTGATCGACGTCAGACTGGGTGGTGGCATTCGCCACGGCGTTGGGATCGCCGATGTCCTCCCGTTGAAGCGAATAGCCGGCTTTGAGTGTGGCGGTCGTCTCGTCTGTGAGGTCGAGCCGGAGCTCCGCATCGATCTTGCCTTCCGGATCATTCTGGGTATCACCCGACAGCGTCTTTTCCCAGCTGCCTTCACCCTCGATCTTGAGCTGATGCAGCGACCAGTCCGACGTCATCGTCCCCTTGAGACCCGACCTGAGAAAGGTCCTGGTGTCGGGATCCCCTGCTGTCGTCGTCCGCTCGGTTCCGAGCGTCTCCGTGAGCGAGGGCCGGAGGATGAACGAACCCACACGGACGCCCTGGGCGTCGTTGCGGGTGTCGTTCAGCTGGGTCCGCAATTCGTCGACCGCCGACTCGCGCATGTTCTGGCGGCGAAGCTCCTGCATCTGCTCCTGATCCAGAATGTCGGACGGCGTATCGATTCCGGAGGTGGAACTGGTGCTTACGGAAGTCGTTCCGGTTGCGCTGGTGTTGTCGGCATCGGTTTCGGCTGCCGCGTCGTCGCTGGCGTCAGCCGCGGTCGGGTCGACATCGGCGGAGAGCGCGCTGTCCGGCTCGAGCGCCGGACGGTTCGACTGCGACGACAGCGTCCTCTGGCTCGATTCCAGGCTGGCGGACTGTGCGAGCGCGCTGCCGGCGACGCCCGACATCTGCACGGCGAGGAGCCCCGTGCAAAGCACGGCCAAAGGCTTCGATCGCGATCGCAGGTCAAATGTCATGAAGGGCAGGCCTCACGGATATCCTTACCCATTCGTAAAGGAGCAAGGTTAACCATTGGTTTCCAGCCACAACCCGGCGATCACAAAACCGTCGCTATTCTCCCGCACCACGTCTGCGGGGTGATGGTGCGCCGGCGGGGCGAATGCTGCGGTTCTTGAGGAGACTGGTCTTCGTGGCAGTTCTGGCGATGCTGGGATTGGCCGCGCTCTATGGCGCGACCCTGAGGCCCGGCAACGCGAGCCTCTATCCGGTACCGGACGGGAAGGCCCGCTACACGATCTTCGTGGCCGATCACGGCTACCATGCAGGCCTTGTCATCCTGCGGGAGGATGTGAGCCGGATCGGGATCGCCACGGGTGATCCCGTGCTCGTCGCGCTCGGTTCGCGCTACGCCGCCTATTCCTGGATCGAGGTTGGTTGGGGCGACGAGAGCTTCTATCGCCATGCGCCGACCCTCTCGCAGGTGAGCGCGTCCATGGCTTTCAATGCGCATTCGGGCCGAAACGCCGCGACCGTGCTGCATGTCGTGGGCCTGTCGCAGCCGCCGGAACGCGTCTTCATTCATTCCGATCTTCAGCGGCTTTTCCTCTCCCACGGTGGGCTGGAGGCGCTTCTGGCGGGACTTTCAGCGTCCTTCTCCACCGAACGGGACGGGCTGCCGGTCGAACTCGGCAAGGGCATCTATGGGCCGAGCCTCTTCTATCGCGCGAAAGGTCATTACAACCTGGTCAACACATGCAATGTCTGGCTCGGCAACCTGCTCACGTTTGCCGGGTTGAAGACCTCTCCCGTTGCGTCGGTCACCAGTCCGGGGCTGCTGGCCGACCTCAGATGGCGCAATCCGTTGCCCGGCGATTCTGCCGGTCCATCGGGCAACGGCGGCTGACGATGCGAAGCAACCAACAAAATGCTGCGTCCGGCAGTCTGGACAGCGGTGAAAGAAAGAGTAAATGACGGGCATGAGCGAAAACGTATTGAAACTTCCCGAGACCGATGCCGCGCGTTCGGCGCTCCGGACCATCAAGGCCGAGAAGTCGGGACTTGCCGACATCGAAAAGGCCCTCGGCAACGGCCTGTCGGCACCGTTCACCGAGGCGGTGCGACGGATCCGGGCGACGCCGGGCCGCGTCGTCGTGACCGGCATCGGCAAGAGCGGCCATGTCGGCGCCAAGATCGCCGCGACGCTTGCCTCGACCGGCACGCCGGCCTTCTTCGTCCATCCTGTCGAGGCGGTGCATGGCGACCTCGGCATGATCACGACCCGCGATGCGATCGTGGCGCTGTCGTGGAGCGGAGAAACCACGGAGCTGCAGGGCATTGTCGGCTATTCGCGGCGATTCTCGATCCCGCTGATCGCGATCACTTCGGGGGAAACGTCGACGCTCGCCCGCGAGGCCGATATCGTTCTCTGCCTGCCGAAATCGCAGGAGGCCTGCCCGCACGGTCTCGCTCCGACCACCTCGGCGCTCATGCAGCTCGCCATCGGTGATGCGATGGCGGTGGCGCTGCTCGAGGCCCGCGGCTTCTCGGCCATCGATTTCAAGACCTTCCATCCGGGCGGCAAGCTCGGTGCCACGCTCAGCCATGTGGGCGACGTCATGCACAAGGACGACGAGATCCCGCTCGTGCCCGAAGGCACGAATATGCGCGATGCCGTGATGATGCTGTCGGCCAAGCGGTTCGGCTGCGTCGGTATTCTCGGGGCGGACGGACGGCTCGCCGGCATCATCACCGACGGTGACATCGCCCGTCATCTCGACAAGAACCTCGTCGAGATGAAGGTCGACGAGATCATGACGCGCAATCCCAAGACCGTGCGCCAGTCGACGCTCGCCACCAAGGCCATGGGCCTGCTCAACATGCACAACATTTCGGCGCTGATCGTCACCGACGACGACATGCGGCCGGTCGGGATCGTGCATTTCCACGATCTCCTGAAGATCGGGGTGGCCTGACGCCAACCGGCCCTGGCATCACGGCTTGGCCATGACGCGAAACTGGTTCTGGAGCCAGCCCATGGTGAAGTCGTGGGTCACGCTCTCGGCGTAATCTTCGGTGGTGCCCGGACCCATCAGGCTGAGTTGCAAGGGCCGACCGTTTAGCGAGACAGAGGCGCTGTAGGTGCCGAAGGGTATGCCGGTCACGACGAGGCCCTCGCCGGTCGGGCGGACCGTCTTGACGATGGTACGGCCGGTCTCCGTGTCGGTCAGCGTCACCTCGGCCGCCGAGAGGTCGATATCGGTCTCGAAAGCCCGTTCCAGCACGAACACGCCGCCATTGCCATAGGGATCGTCGGGCGTGCTTTCGTAGTAGCCGCCGGCAAAATTGCGGACGACATCCTCGTGACTTCCGAAGGTCTCATCGTTGTCGGCGCGGTAGTCGAGGTTGATCTGTCGCGACCCGTTGACGATCACCTGGTAGGCATGAGCTGAATAGATGCCCGGCGGCATGCCCGACAGCGTCACCGTGTAGCTGCCGTCCTCTGCGCTGGTGACGGTTTGCTTTATGCTTTCTCCACCATAGGGCAGATCGTCGGCGGTATAGGTCTGGTACACGACCTCGATGCTGACACCCGCGACCGGTGCGCCATTCTCGTCGGTGACCGTGCCGCTGACGCTGCCAGCCAACACGGACTGGGCGGATGCGGCCAGCATCGCCGCCCCGACCAACAGGGTTCTCACATTCATCGCTGTCTCACGTTTTGGGAGGGATCAGCCGACTTCGACCTTGAGGTCGCTGCCGTCGCTTGCCACGACCTTGACCCGCATGCCGGCCGGGAGATCCGGTCCGGTGACGTTCCAGATCGTGTCGCCGATCTTGACCCGGCCACGGCCATTGTGGATCGGGTCGATGAGGTCGGCGGTGCGGCCGATCAGGCTCGCGCCGCGCTGGTTGAGCGTCGGCTGGTCGGACATGGCATGGCCGCGTCGCAGCCAGCTTCGGCCGAGATAGAGGCTGAGGGCGGAGAGCGCAGCAAAGCTCAGCCACTGCACTTCCCAGACCCACCAGCCGGTTTCCCAGAAGAGGTTGGAAAGCACGCCCGTCAGCAGGCCGGCAATGCCGACCCAGACGAGGAAGTTGCCGGGCACCGCGATCTCGGCCACCAGGAGCACGATCCCGAGGATCCACCACGCCCAGGGGCCGGCATCCTTGATCAGGGTGAGGATCATGACTGCTCACCCTGCGGACGGATCACATAGGCATTCGGATTCGCGGCGGTGGTCGACGTGGTCACGTTCGGTGTCGAGCGGGCGGCCGGGCGTGGTTGCGTCGGTCCGGGGCCGCTGCCGTCGCCGAAGACCTCCTTGGCGATTGCGCCGATGCCGCCGAGCGAGCCTATGATCGACGAGGCCTCCAGCGGCATGAGCACGATCTTGGAATTGCCGGCCGTGCCGATCGAGGCGAGCGCCTCGGTGTATTTCTGGGCGATGAAGTAGTTGAGCGCCTGCACATTGCCAGCCTCGACCGCCTGGGACACCATCTGGGTGGCCTTGGCTTCGGCTTCGGCGAGGCGTTCGCGGGCCTCGGCTTCCCGATAGGCGGCCTCGCGCTCGCCCTCGGCCTTGAGGATCGCCGCCTGCTTCAGGCCCTCCGCCTTGAGGATCTGGGCGTTCCTCGTACCTTCCGCCTCGAGGACCAGCGCGCGCTTCTCGCGCTCGGCCTTCATCTGCCGGGCCATCGAATCCACGAGATTCTGCGGCGGGGTGATGTCCTTGATCTCGACGCGGGTGATCTTCACGCCCCAGGGATTGGCGGCCTCGTCCACCGTGCGCAAGAGCTTCTCGTTGATCGTGTCGCGGTTGGAGAGAAGTTCATCAAGGTCCATCGAGCCCATGACCGACCGGATGTTGGTCATGGTGAGGTTGAGCAGCGCCTGATTGAGGTTAGAGATCTGATAGGCGGCCTGGGCGGCATTCATCACCTGGTAGAAGGCGACCGCGTCGGCGCGCACGCTGGCATTGTCCTTGGTGATGACCTCCTGCGTCGGCACGTCGAGAACCTGCTCCATCATGTTGAGCTTGGCGCCGATCGTCTCGAAATAGGGGATGATGAAGTTGAGGCCCGGATGCAGCGTCCTCGTATACTTCCGGAAGAATTCGACCGTGTAATTATAGCCCTGCGGCACGGTCTTGATGCCGGCCCAGAGCGTGAAGATTACGAGCAGCACGAGGCCGATGACGACGATGTCGAAGCCCGAAAGCGAATCCAAGTTCATGTCTCCCTCCGAATTGCCGGAACGTAGCCGCCCGGTCACTGTGAGAACGTTGGTATGAGGGAGTTTATTTGCAAGAGTACGTCACCTACCAGCGGGCCGCCGATCGACGGCCCGTGCGGTCGCTCTGAAGGCTTGGCCATGGGCCCCGACAAGAGTTGGTATCAGACCCAGCCCATCAATTCGCGCCGGACCTGCTTTTCCAGGACGGCCATGCCGTCCTCGCTGTCGTTCAGACAGGGGATGTGGGTGAACTTCTCGCCGCCATTGTGGTGGAAGGTCTCTCCGGCCGCTACCGCGATTTCCTCCAGTGTCTCCAGGCAGTCGGAGACGAAGCCGGGATTGATGATGGCGAGACGCTTGACGCCCTTCTTGGCCATCTCCTCGACGGTCTTGTCCGTATAGGGCTTGATCCATTCTTCCGGCCCGAAGCGAGACTGAAAGGTCATGACGAGCCGCTCCTCGCTCCAGCCGAGCTTCTGGCGGAGCAGCCGGCGGGTCTTGGCGCAATGGCAGTGATAGGGGTCGCCCTTGTCGAAATAGGATTGCGGGATGCCATGGAAGGAGGTGAGAACGACCTCGGGCTCCCAGTCCAGTGTCGCGAGATGCGCATTGATGGAATTCGCGAGCGCCGAGATGTAGGTGTCGTCGTCGTGATAGGGCGGGACGGTGCGGAGCGTCGGCTGCCAGCGCATCGCCTTCAGGGCATCGAAAGCCTTGTCGTTGACGGTGGCGGTGGTGGCGGCGGCGAATTGCGGATAGAGCGGGAAGAGCAGGATGCGCTCGCAGCCCTGGCTCTGCAGCGCGTTCAGCTTCTCCGCGATCGACGGGTTGCCGTAGCGCATGCCCCAGTCGACGATGACATTCGGCAGGTCGGTCAGACGCGCCGCCATCTTCTCGGCCTGGCCGCGGGTAAATGTGCGCAGGTAGCTCTCGTCGAGATCCTTGTTCCAGATCGTCTCATAGGCCTTGCCGACTTTCTGCGGACGGCGGTTGAGCACGATGCCGTAGAGGATCGGGTACCAGTAGAGGGGCGACCATTCGATGACCCGTCGGTCGCGCAGGAACTCGGCGAGGTAGCGCCGCATCGAGGAATAATCGGTGCCGTCGGGAGTTCCGAGATTGACCAGCAACACCCCGACCTTGCCGAACTTGACGGGCGGATGGTTGGCGGGGAGCGTTCCGGTCATGATCAATCCTTGCTGCTGTCGATCCGCCTTCTACGGCGAGGCACTGACTGCGGATTAGCGCAAATCGCCGCAGTGCACAAAGCAAATGCGGCCCGGACGGGCCGGGCCGCATGCGTGAGAGACGCCAGGCTCACTTCGCCGGAACGGTGATCGCCTTGCCGACGGGCAGGGCGCGCGGCTTCAGCCCCGGATTGGCCTCGGAGATCTTCTTCCAGAGAGAACCGGCGCCGTAATACTTCTTGGCGAGGTTCCAGTAGTTGTCGCCCTCGGTCAGCGTGTAGGTCTGCTCCGCGGCGGCGGGTTTCGCCTCGTTGGTCGTGGCGCCTTCCTGCGTCGCGGGCTGCTCGGTCGTGCTCTCCTTGCCGACGACGGGCGGCTGGTTGGCGATGTCATTGGCCGCTGCCGGCAGGTCGGGCGTCTTGACCTCCGCGCCGGCTCCCTCGGTGTCGGTCGCCGGAACAGCGGATTCGACGATCTTGATCCGGCCGTCGGTGAAGGGCTTGTAGGGCGAGTTCTTGCCGATATAGGCTGCCGTCACGTCTTCCAGGCTCGGACCGAAGTCGTAGGCATTCTTGGCATTCTTGGCAAAGACGCTGTAGCCATCGCCGCCGCTGCGGACGTAGTTGTTGGTGACGACACCGTAGACCCTGGCCGGGTCGAGCGCGACCATCTTGCCGTTGTCCATCACCTCGACGGAAATGACGCGGCTGCCGGCGGGCTTCTTCGGATCGAAGGCATATGTCATGCCGGCGACCTGCGGGAAGCGGCCGCCACCGTCCTCGAGCTGGGAGAGGCCGTTTTCGAGCGCGGCCGTCAGATCGGCGCCGGTGACCTGGAACGTGGCCAGCGTATTCTGGAAGGGCAGGACGGTCAGGACTTCGCCCATGGTGACGGGACCGGCGTCGATCGATGCACGCACGCCGCCGCCGTTCTGCAGCGCGATCGTCACGCCCTGGTCCTTGACGCGGTCGAGCATCGCCTCGGCCACCAGATTGCCCATGGCGCATTCCTTGGCGCGGCAATTCTTGCGATCGCCGTCGATGCCCTCGGCGGATTCGCCGACCACCTTCGCCTTCAGCGTCTCGATCGGCTTGGCGAGTTCTGCGATACGGGCGGTCATTGCCTGGTCCGGCTTGAACTTCGCATCGACGAGGATCGGATCGCCCTTTGCGGATTTCACCACACCCTGGTCGTCGAACACGACATCTAGGTCGCCGAGATACTTGGAGTACTGCCCGGCCTGGACCACGGGCACCTTGTAGCCGCCCGGATTGTCCACCATCGTCGGATAGGGGCCTGCCGCGTCCTTGTCTGTGTTGGACAGCAGCGTGTGGGTGTGGCCGCCGACGACCACGTCGACGTCGGGGATCTTGGCGATCACGGCGAGGTCACGCGGATAGCCGACATGGGTGAGCGCAATGATCTTGTTGACGCCCTCGGCCTTTAGCTTGGCGACTTCGTCCTTGATCGACTGCTCGTCGACGCCGATCATGATGTTCGGACCGGGCGTGGAAATCTCCGGCGTGTCATTGGCCACGGCGCCGACGATGCCGATCTTCTGGCCACCCACGGTGAGGACGATGGACGGCTTGATCTTGTCCTTCACCTTGGAGGAGAAGCCGGCGATGACATTGGCGGTGACGACCGGAAAGTTGACCTTGTCAAGGAAGGGCGCGAGCGCATCCTCGCTATCGTCGAATTCGTGATTGCCGACGGTCATCGCGTCGAACTTCATGGCGTTGAGGACCTCGGCTTCCGCCGCGCCCTTGTACATGGTGTAGAACAGCGAGCCCTGAAAATTGTCGCCGGCATTGAGCGTCAGCACGTTCTTGCCGGAGAGCGCGCCGCGCGTCTCGTTGATCGCGGTGAGCAGGCGGGCGGCGCCACCAAAGCATTCGCCCTTGCCCTCGTCCTCGGCCGAGCAGGTCGAGTCGTATTTGTTGATGCTTTCGATGCGCGAATGGAAGTCGTTGATGTGCAGGATGGTGAGCTCGTAGTCGGCGCGTGCGGCGCCGGTGCCGACGGCCAGGGCCGACACGGTGAGCATGGCGAGCCGTAGGATGCGGTTCATTGTTCTCTCCCTTTTCGATCGCAAAGTCTTTGGTCAGTCTCTATTCGGGCAACATGTCACGCCGGTGTCGGTCGGCGCGGTGAAGACGCCGAACGAGTCTTCGAGACGCCGGAAGCGTCCCGGAACACGCCTCAACCGCCTGCTTGCGCAGGGTCCGGACGCTTACTGTGCGGCCGCGACCGTGGTCGACTTGCGGGCCAGCGTGAACTGAGCGCCCGAATCGGCGGTGCAATTGAGCTGGTTGGGATTGACCAATGCGCAATTGACCTTGGACTGCTTGTTCTGCACCAGAGACGTCAGGCTGATTTCGTAGAGATTGCCGGACGAATTGATATAGGTGCCGGATGCCAGGAGCTGATTGGTGTCGGTCGTGCGCGTCGAGAAGGCGCCGGCCTGGAACGTCGAGATCAGGCCATTCGGATCCGTCCAGGTACCCTCTATGGTCACCGGTGCCGGGGCAACCGGAAGGGGCCGTTCGCGCTCGGTCGAACTGCAGGAGGCCAGGGCGGCGGTGAGGATAAGAGCCGGAATGGCGATAGTCTTCATGCAAAATCTCCCTCGGGCGGCTCGATGGCGCGATGACCGCCATCCCACCCCTTTTGCCGGAGTTTGCCGCCTTTCGGAAGCGAAAGCAAGGCTTTGGCGGGCTCTGACGCCCGTCGTGCACTGTCTTCGACAAATGGCCACCCCGCGGCCGAAGCCACGGGGTTTGCTATGTTTTTTCGATCGTGTTCATCGCACGAGAATGTTGCGGAACTGCCACGGATCGTCGTGATCGAGGTCTTCCGGGAAGAGTCCCGGCCGGCCGTCGAGCGGCGTCCAGTCCGTGTAGTGACCCTCGACCGGCCCGAGATAGGGCATCTGAACCTCGAGGCAGCGCTTGTAGTCCATCTCGTCGGCCTCGACGATGCCCGCCTTCGGGTTTTCGAGCGCCCAGACCATGCCGGCGAGAACCGCCGACGTGACCTGGAGGCCGGTGGCGTTCTGGTAGGGGGCGAGCTTGCGCGCCTCGTCGAGCGACAGGCGCGACCCGTACCAATAGGCATTCTTTTCGTGGCCGTAGAGCAGCACGCCGAGTTCATCGACGCCGTCCACCAGTTCGGTTTCGTCAAGCACGTGCAGGACCGGCTGCGCCTTGCCACCATTGCCGAACATCTCGTGCAGCGAAAGCACCGCGTCGTTGGCCGGGTGATAGGCGTAATGGGCGGTGGGCCGGAAGGTCACGTCACCATCCTTGTCGCGGACGGTGTAATAGTCGGCGATCGAGATGGACTCGTTGTGGGTGACGAGAAAGCCGTATTGCGGCCCGGGCGTCGGGCACCAGGTGCGGACGCGGGTATTGGCGCCGGGCTGCTCGAGGAAGATGGCGGCCTTGGAGCCCTTCTTCTGCTTGCGGCCGTTCTTCGGCATCCATTTCTCGTGCGTGCCCCAGCCGAGCTCGGCCGGCTGCAGGCCTTCCGAGATGAAGCCCTCGACCGACCAGGTGTTCCAGAAGGTGTTGAACGGCTTCGGGTTCCTGGTGCGCTGGGTGTCGCGTTCGGCGATATGAACGCCCTTGACGCCGAGCTTCTTCATGAACTTCGCCCAGCCTTCGCGGTCATCGGCTGCCGGCTCGTCCAGCTTGGCTCCGGTGTCCCGGGCGAGATTGACCAGCGCCTGCTTGACGAACCAGGACACCATGCCCGGATTGGCGCCGCAGCAGGAAACCGCGGTCGCGCCGCCCGGATTGCGGTCCTTCTCCTTGATGACGGTCTCACGCAGGGCATAGTTGGTGCGCGCGGCATTGTCCTTCTCAGTATCGAAATAGAAGCCGAGCCACGGTTCCACCACCGTGTCGATATAGAGAACGTCGAGCTTGCGGCAGAGCTTCATGATGTCGAGCGACGAGGTGTCGACGGAGAGGTTCACGCAGAAACCCTGTCCTTCGCCCTCGGTCAGCAACGGCTTGAGGAGCTCCTTGTAATTGGCATGCGTCACGGCCTCCTGAATATGTTTGATGCCGCGCTCCTTGAGGATGCCGGCATTGTCTTCACGAGGGTCGATGACGACCATCCGGCTCTTGTCGAACTTGAAGTGGCGCTCGATGAGGGGCAGGGTGCCGCGTCCGATCGAGCCGAAGCCGATCATCACGATCGGGCCAGTGATTTCGCCATGAACCGGGTAGGTTTGATCTGCCATTTTCCGCTATACTCCTTCTATTGATACGGATGGCAGCTACAAACCACAGATTAGCGTCACAAAAAAGCATAATCGGCTTGGGTGGCATTTGTCGGCGATGCGCGTTGGCTGCGCCGCTCAGGCAGGTGAGTCGGATTTCTGTTCCGCTAGGTCCTCGAGATAGGCGATGAGCGCGGCCTTTTTCTTGGCCATTCCCTTATAGGCGAGCTGCGCCGGCGTGAAGGCTTCCAGCCGCTCGATGAGCGATCGAACCGCTGCGGTGCCGTCCCCGAGCGCCAGCAAGCTCGCGATCGGGTCGGAATAGATGCGGATCGAGAAGACGATGTCGCCGGTCTTCGGCAGGCGGCGCAGCACCTGCCGCTCGACGCGGATAAAGTTGGTGGCGGCCGTGAAGGGGCGGTCGCCGTGGCGTGCGCCGCGTTCCGGAGGCCAGAAGAGATCGCCTTCCGGATAGATCGACCAGTTCAAGCGTACCGCCGGCAGATCGGGCTGGAGGTTGTCGAAGATGCGGTTGATCATTGTCGCGTTGCGGGTGCCGCCCTCGAAGCCCGGAACGTGGGCATGAACCACCTCCATGGGATGGCCGGCCTTTTCGGGCAGTGACCAGGAGGAGGGAAAGGCGACGTAGCCCGCCACTACCGTCCAGCCTTCCGGGCGTTTCGACAGGATCACCAGATCGTCCTGAACGAGTGAGCCGGCCTTGATCAGGGGCGGCGCGTCGGCGGAGAGATCGACGCTCAGGCCGGCGAAGTCGACGCGGTCGCCGGAGCGCGCATAGGTCCCGCCATGATCGTCGAGGAGATGGGCCAGCAGGAGGTCCAGGCACTCGCTCTGGCCAGGCTCGGACCCAGGCACGGCGCGGAAGACCGTGTCGAATTCCGTCGCCCGCAGCCGCTCCTTCTCGGCAAGGAAGGCGACGAGGTGGGCATCGGGTTCGATCCAGCGCTTCGGATCGAGCGCGGACAGGCCGATCGCAAAGGAGGTGCCGCCGCGATAAGGCGTGTATTTCGGGGCGCGAATGTTGGTCATGTGCGCAGGTTCTCGAAGCCAGGGGCCACCGTCGTGAGCGTTGCCTCGACAATGTCATAGCGCGCGATGCGGTGGACGACGAAGGGGTCGTCCGCGCAGAGTGCTTCGAGCGTCGCGCGGTCTCCGCGCGCCAGAATGATGCCGCCGGTTCGCGGCACCTTGCGTCCGGAGGCGATGAAGTGGCCGGCGTCATAGCCGGCCCGGACCCAGGCCATATGCTCGTCCATATGCCTGTCGGCCTCTTCGAGCGGCGCGATATAGGTCAGGGAGAGGATCAGCATTCGTGCTGCTCCATGAGTTGCGCGCGGATCAGTCCGCGCAGGGAGTTGCCGACATAGATGGGACCGCGCCTCAAATCGGTGACAGTGAGCCGCCGGCTGCGCGCCTTCCTGCCGCAGACGAGGGACGTCCGCAGCACGCCCGCCAGGCAGCCCGAGGCGAGAGGCGGGGTGAGGAGCGTACCTGCCTCCTCAACGAAGATGTTGGTGATCGTGCCTTCGCAGACTTCGTCCTTCTCGTTGAGCAGCACGACCTCGTCGACCGCCTCACGCGGAAACTCGGCGCGGGCGGCGTTATAGACGTCGCGGCGCGAGGTCTTGTGACGGAGGATGGCGTCGTCAGAACTGAGCCTGGACCGGCTAGCGATGGCGATACGCCACACCGTATCAGGTGCCGTCGTTTCGAAGGGTGCGGTGGTCAGGGCGTGGCGGCCGTCGGGGAAGAGTTCGAGCCGGAGCCTCAGCGGCCGGCCGTCAGCGGCAGTCGCATTTGCGAGCGCGACGAAGGCATCCTCGACACCTGGAAAGCCCAGCACCTTCGCCGAATTCCGGAGCCGCGCCCGATGCAGCTTGCCCCTGACGATACCTGTTTCCGGCTCCAGCCGCATGGTCTCGATCAGCGAGAAATCCGGCTTCACGGTACTATCTCCGTGTCGCCGACCGCAAAGCGGGCCTTGAGAAGGCACTCCGCATATTCGTCTTCGGCGCGGGAGTCGAAGACGATGCCGCCGCCGACATTGAACACCGCCTCGCCGCTCTCGAAGAGCGAGATGGTCCGGATGGCCACGTTGAATCGCATACGGCCGTCGGGCGCGATGAAGCCGATGGCCCCGCAATAGGCGTCGCGGGGCCCCGCTTCCAGCATGTGCAGGATCTCCATTGCGCGCATCTTGGGTGCGCCGGTGACCGAGCCGCAGGGAAACAGGGCGGCAAAGATGTCGCGCACGGTGACATCGGGCAGCAGGCGCGCCCGGACATGGCTGACCATCTGGTGGACGGTCGGATAGGTTTCGATATCGAAGAGGCGCGGTACGTCGAGGGTCCCGACCTCCGTGACCCGGGAGATGTCGTTGCGCAGGAGATCGACGATCATGCGGTTCTCGGCCTGCGTCTTCTCGTCGCCAACCATGTCCGCCACGATGCGGCGGTCCTCTTCTGGCGTGGCGCCCCTTGGCGCCGTGCCCTTCATCGGATGGGTCTCGATCCAGCCGTCGGTATCGACCTTGAAGAACAGCTCCGGCGATCGGGAGAGCAGCATCGGACCGCCCAGATTGACGAGCGCGCCGTAATGCACTGGCTGCCGTTCGATCAGCGACCAGAAGGCGGCGACCGGGTCGCCGCTCCAGCGCGCGCGGACCGGCATGGTGAGGTTGGCCTGATAGCAGTCGCCCCGGCGCAGGTGCCAGTGCAGCCGGTCGAAGCGCTGCCTATAGGCCTCCAGGTCCCATTCGGCGCGGGGCTCGACGAGGAGGGGCTCGTTCTCCACGCGCTGCCGGGGCATGGCGAGGGGATGATCCTCCGACGGAGCGTCGAAGATGCCGAAGGCCATCAGCGGGGTTTCGCGGCCAAGCGCAGCATAGGGCGCGAGCCGGCTCTCGAACAGGTAGCCGGCCTCGTAGGCCATGAAGCCGACCAGCCATCTGCCGGCCCGTCGCGCCGCTTCCATCGCGTCCAGGCCGGAGAACAGGCTCGCGGCGTCACGCGCGACGATCAGCCGTTCGGGCCGCACGAACAGGCGCGTCTCGTCGGTGATGTCGTCGCGCAGAAGCACGAAGGGTTCGTCCGGTGTCATGCCTAGCTCGGAACGGTCGGGACGGCGGTGGGATCAGCCCCTATCAAGCGCTTCCAGCTCGTCGATGAGGCCCTCGATCATCGACAGGCCCTTGTCCCAGAACGACGGATCGGTGGCGTCCAGGCCGAAGGGCTTCAGAAGCTCGGCATAGTGGCGGGTGCCGCCCGCTTTCAAGAGGTCGAAGTAGCGTGTCTGGAAGCCGTCCTCGGCATTCTGGTAGACCGCGTAAAGCGAGTTCACCAGGCAATCGCCAAAGGCATAGGCGTAGACATAGAAGGGCGAATGGATGAAGTGGGGAATATAGGACCACCAGGTCTCGTACCCCTCCGAGATCCGAATCGCCGGCCCAAGGCTCTCGGACTGGACGGAGAGCCAGAGCTCGCCGATCTGGTCCGATGTCAGCTCGCCGTCCTTGCGGGCGGTGTGAAGGCGGCGCTCGAACTCGTAGAAGGCGATCTGGCGCACGACCGTGTTGATCATGTCCTCGACCTTCTGGGCGAGCATGGCCTTGCGTTCGGCCCTGTCCTTCGTCTTTGCGAGCAGCGCGCGGAAGGTGAGCATCTCCCCGAAGACAGAGGCGGTTTCGGCAAGCGTCAGCGGGGTCGCGCACATCAGCGCGCCCTGCTCGCCGGCGAGAACCTGATGCACGCCATGACCGAGCTCATGGGCGAGGGTCATCACGTCACGCGGCTTGCCGAGATAGTTGACGAGCACGTAAGGGTGGGCGGAGGGAACTGTCGGATGGGCGAAGGCCCCGGGTGCCTTGCCCGGCTTGACCGGCGCGTCGATCCAGCCCTTGTCGAAAAAGTCCCGGGCGATGGCCGCCATGTCGGACGAGAAGGCGCCATAGGCCGACAGCACCGTCTCCTTGGCCTCTTCCCAGGAGACGAGGGCGGAGGGCGTTTCGGGCAGGGGGGCGTTGCGGTCCCAGTAGTTGAGCTGATCCATCCCGAGCCACCGGGCCTTCATGGCATAGTAGCGGTGCGAGAGGCGGGGATAGGCGGCCTTCACGGCCGCGGCGAGCGCATCGACGACCTCGCCCTCGACACGGTTCGAAAGGTGGCGGCTTTCGGCAATGTCCTTGAAGCCGCGCCAGCGGTCAGAAATGTCCTTGTCCTTGGCGAGCGTGTTGGTGATCAGCGTGAAGACGCGGATATTGGCCTTGAAGACGCGGCTGATCTCGGCTGCGGCGCGGGCGCGAAGGGCGGGATCCGGCTCCTGAAGCTTGTTGAGGATCGCTTCGAGCGGCATGGTCTCGCCGTCAAGGTCGAAGCGAAGTTCGGCCTGGCTCTCGTTGAACAGTCGGTTCCAGGCGGCGGCGCCGGTCTGGGACTTTTCGAGGAACAGTTGCTCGAGCCTGTCGTCGAGCTGATAGGGCTTTTCCTTGCGCAGGTCCTCGAGCCAGGGGCGAAAATGTCCGGCGCCGGGATCGGACGTCATTGCACCTTCAATAAGCCCGTCATCGATTCGGTTCAGTTCCAGCGAGAAGAAGAGGAGGTCTCCGGCCATGTCGGTGATCGCGGCGCTGGTGTCGGCGAAGAACTTGCCGTTGGCCGGGTCGGTCATGTCGGAATAGTAGGCGAGGCCGGCATAGGAGCCGATGCGGCCGATCAGGTCCTCCAGCGTCTCGAAATCGCGGAGCGCCGCACCGAGCCCGTCCTCGCCGCTCCGGCCACAGGCCTCGGCGAGATTGCCTTTCCATTTCGCCTGGAAAGCGGCGGCGTCCCGCCTTGCCTTTTCGAGATCGCCGAGGAAGGCCGAGCCGTCCCGCGACGGATAGAGGTCGCCGAGGTTCCATGTCGGCAGGTCGCCGAGCGCCGCCTCCGCGGCGGCCGCCGCCTCGGGTGAGCGAAGGGGAGCGGAAAGGGAAAAGCGTTTTGTCATGTCAGGCCTCCGAGGGTCTCGAATCCCCACCTGTCTAGAGCATCGTCGCCGCGAAGGAAACCTGCCGGACGACCACGCTGTGTGGCGAGGCCCAAAATGGGACGATGCCTAAAATGCGAGTGTTTCTCGCAAACGGATGTTCAGCCGCTGCTGGCATGGTGGTCCCATAACGAACTATGTCGGGGAGTTTCCTGTGAGCACGCATATCCTGCTGATCGATGACGATCCCGTTCAGAGGCGGCTGCTGCGGCATGCCGTCGAGCGTATCGGCCATGTCGCCCATGTGGCGGAGAACGGCCGGCAGGGGCTGGACGTCCTCGGTCGCAACGGCGACAAGATCTCGGTCATCATCCTGGACCTGATGATGCCCGAGATGAACGGCCTGGCCTTTCTCAACGCCATCAAGGATCGCGGAATCGAAATCCCGGTCATCGTCCAGACCGGACAGGGCGGGATCGAGACCGTGGTCATGGCGATGCGTGCCGGCGCCTTCGATTTCGTGGTCAAGCCGGTTTCCCCCGAGCGCATCGCCACGGCGATCAACAATGCGCTGAAGGTCGACCGCGGCGCAGCCAGGGCACCGGCACGCTCGCGCAGCAGCGTCATCCGCTTCGACGACATCGTTGCCGTCAGTCCGGCGATGGCACGCGTGATGGAACTTGCGCGGCGCGCCTCGCAGTCCGACATTCCGGTCGTGCTCGAAGGCGAGTCCGGTGTCGGCAAGGAGATGGTCGCACGCGCAATCCAGGCCGGGTCGGACCGGGCGCACAAGCCCTTTGTGACCGTCAATTGCGGTGCCATTCCACATAATCTGGTAGAGAGCATCCTGTTCGGCCACGAGAAGGGCGCCTTTACCGGCGCCACCGAGAAACATGCCGGCAAGTTCGCCGAGGCGGACGGCGGCACGCTCTTTCTCGACGAGATCGGCGACCTGCCGCTCGATGTCCAGGTCAAGCTCCTGCGTGCGATCCAGCACGGCGAGATCGAGACCATCGGCGCACGGCGGACCCAGAAGGTCGATGTCCGACTGATCTCGGCGACCAACAAGGATCTGATCGCCGCCGTGAAGAACGGCGAATTCCGCGAGGATCTCTATTACCGCCTGAACGTGTTTCCGGTGACCATTCCCGCCCTAAGGCGGCGCAAGGAGGATATTCCGGTCCTTGCCCGCACCTTCGCCGAGCGATTTGCCGCCGGCCAGAAGCTGGATCGCGTGCCCGAGATCACTCCGGCCGCCATGGCGCTGCTCACGGCCTTCGACTGGCCCGGTAACATCCGGCAGCTCGAAAACACGATCTTCCGCGCCGTCGTGCTCGCCGAAGGGAATCATCTCGATGTCGGCGATTTCCCGCAAATTGCCGCGCAGATCCCCGGCTACATTGCCGCGGACGGGGAGAGCATCTTTTCCGGCAGTCGGGACGTCCTGCAGGTTCCGAGCATGGCCGTGAACCACATGCCGCCCGTCTATCCGGACTTTGCAGGGACATCGACGATGCACGACGAGCGCCCGGAGCCGCGCCCGGCGGCCGTCCACCTCGTGCAGGACGGTGCTCTGGCAACGATCGGGCCCGACGGTGAGGTGAAGGCCATTGCGCTGGTGGAGGAAGAGCTTATTCGCTTCGCACTCCGGTTCTACCGCGGGCAGATGAGCGAGGTGGCCCGGCGGCTCGGTATCGGCCGCTCGACGCTCTACCGCAAACTGAAGGACTACGGCATCGACCCCGACGATCCGATGCGCATGCGCGAGCTCGAACAGCTCTGATCCTGCCGGTGCCGGTCCCTCCTGGCTGAGTCGCGGCGCGCCCGCCGCGACCTGTGGCGGAATCGCCGCGCCCGTCGAGAAAATCCACAGATTCTGTGTCCAAACGACCACGTCACGAAACTTTTTTGATTCGCGCTCAACCCCCTGCCTACAGCCCCGCGTAAGTCCGTTGGCCTATGACACCCCATGGCCGACAGGCACGAACACGTAAAAAAACCGCTGGAAAAGATCGTGAAAATGAGCTTAAAGCGGGTGCTTGGTTAAAATCCCGGCGAGCCTTGATCGTTTATTAGTGCTTTGTTGACGATAAGCCGGGATCTTAAGTGACTGTACGCATTTGCCATCGTCTCACCGCATTTGACTTACATAGCGGCATCGGGGCGATGACCAATGGACGGGGATCGAGTTGGTACATAACGAAGAGTCCAAGAGCCAGGTTTCACAGAAATTGGGGCTGATTTCGGTGGCGCGCAAAGCCTTCGCCGACATGAAGGCGCTGGTTCCTGTCGTACTGCTGGCAGTGGGACTGATTTCCGCGGCCGGTGCCGCGACCGCTCAGACCCGCGCCCTCAAGCTATACAACATGCACACGCATGAGAAGCAGACCATCGTCTTCAAGCGGAACGGCCGCTACGACACGGCAGGTCTGAAGAAGATCAACTATTTCCTGCGCGACTGGCGCAAGAACCAGGAAACCCGGATGGATCCGCGGTTGCTCGACCTGGTCTGGGAAGTCTACCAGAAGTCCGGTTCGCGCGATTACATCCACGTTGTCTGCGGCTATCGCTCTCCCGGCACGAATGCCATGCTTAAGTCGCGCTCGCGTCGCTCAGGCGTTGCCGAGAAGAGCCAGCACATCCTCGGCAAGGCCATGGATTTCTACCTTCCGGACGTGCCGCTGCGCAAGCTGCGCGAGATCGGGATGAAGTTCCAGGTGGGCGGCGTCGGCTTCTATCCGACATCGGGCTCGCCTTTCGTGCATATGGATGTCGGCGGAGTCCGGGCCTGGCCGCGCATGTCGCGCAGCGAGCTGGCTCGCCTCTTCCCCGACGGCAAGACCCTGCACATGCCGGCCGAAGGCGGCAAGATGCCCGGCTACAGCGCCGCGCTCGCCGACTACAAGCGCCGCGTCGGCAAGGATTCGATCATGATCGCCGGCGTTCCCTCCAAGAATTCGGACTCGGAGAGCCGCCAGAGCAAGAGCCTGCTGGCTGCGCTCTTCTCGCGTGCGGACGAGGATGAGGCCGATTTCAACGATGTTCCTGACACCGTAGCCGAAACGCCGAAGTCCAAGCCCGCCAAGGAGGTGAAGACCGAGGAAGTCCTCGTCGCCGCCAAGGAGGACGAGAAAGTCAACGCGCCCGTGCCGCGTGTTCGGCCGGCCTATGCCGAGGAAGAGAGCGAGACGCTGCAGACCGCGCTGTTCTCGACCAAGAAGAACCCGGCCGAAGACGCCATGAAGGCCGCGCTCACGCCGCAGCCCGAGGTGGCCGAGGAAGAGGCGCAGAAGCCTGAATTCTCCGATCTCGCTGCCTACAAGATTCCGGTTCCCGAAATGCTCGGCGACCGCAAGCGTCCCGGCGACAGTCAGGGCGAGGACGTCCTGATGGCTTCGGCCGAGGCGCTCGACTCGGTCGCGTCGGCCGATCTCGGCGGGGTGCCGGTGCCGGAATTCCGCCCGGTCGACGCCCAGGCGCTGGTGACCGCGACAGTCAAGGCGGAAACAGCGGAGGCCGATCTCGACATGCCGGCTCCGGCGTTGACCTCGCAGGAGATCGCGACGCTCGCCCGTGAAAGCCGTAAGGAACTGGCGGCCGACATGCGCACCGACCAGGACGAGGTCGCGAGCATGATCGACAGTCTCGACAGCGCCGACAAGTCGGATGACAATGCGCCGCTCGCGGAGATGGCGTCGCTCGACGTGCCCAAGGCCGCGATGACCCGCAGCCTCGTCATTCCCTCCAGCCTGTCGCTGGACGACGAGGCGACCGATGAGCCCAAGCATGTCAGCAAAACCGGTCGTATCAAGGCCGATGCCGCCGCGGCGAAGGAAAGCATTCGCGTCGAACCCAAGCTCACGCAGAACCTGATCGCCAAGTGGGCGCTGACGAATGGGCGGAATCGCATCATCGCCAAGCCAGTGAAGGCACCCCGCTTCGTGAGCCACACGATGCGCAAGCAGCCGACCGAAGTGTATACAGATGGGTTCTCACGCGACACTGCCGAGGTCGATCCTGGCCGCTTCTCCGGTTCTGCCGTGACCTTCATGCCGGTCAAGAAGTTCGAAAACTGATCCGAGCCGGAACAGTGTTTTGGTTAGTGACCGCCGGAGCCATGCTCCGGCGGTCTTGCTTTGGGACGACGGCGTCGCGCTACAGCATGCCTGGCCGATCGCGCGACGATCGGCCTGACAAAAGAAAACGCCGGCTCGAAAGCCGGCGATTGGTCCTATATGTCGGTGGCGAGGCGGATCATTCCTCGTCGGGCGGACCCTCGACCATGCCGAGCGCAGCCAGATAGGTTTCGAGGATCGCTTCCTGCTCCATCCGCTCATCCTTGTCCTGCTTGCGGATCTGGATGACCTTCTTCAGGATCTTTGTGTCGAAGCCAGTCGCCTTGGCCTCGCCATAGACGTCTTTGATGTCGTCGGCGATGGTCTTCTTCTCTTCTTCCAATCGCTCGATCCGCTCGATGAAAGACCTGAGCTGATCGCGCGCGACGCCGTGTGCATCCGCCATGGGCCCGCTCCTTTGTTGATTCCGTTGGAGTGACTTTGCGCGCTCACGTGCCGCGAAAGTGCACGGAGGTCAAGTGGATTCGGCGGGTGCCGACGGCACTTACTCCTTCGGCCGGTTGATCTCGAAGGCTGCCTTTTGCGCGTCCGTGGCTCTTTCCTGATGGCGCGCTTTCCAGTCGTCGTAGGGCATGCCGTAGACGATCTCGCGCGATTCGTCCTTGCTCAGGCCGATGCCCGCCTGGGTGGCAGCGTCGAGATACCAGTTGGAGAGGCAGTTCCGGCAGAAGCCGGCGAGGTTCATCAGATCGATGTTCTGGACGTCGCTGCGCTCGCGCAGGTGCTGCACCAGCCGTCGGAAAGCGGCGGCCTCGAATTCCGTCTGTTGATCTCGTGTGAGCTCGGTCATCGTTCAACCTTCATAGGGGCCGGTACGGGACGGGTAGATCTCGTATGTATGAAGCTGCGGGTCGCCGTTCAACCGCGTGAGAATCGGTGCGAGGCGATCGGTCCAAAGTGCCACGCCCGCATCGTCGGTGATGAGGTCCTGACGGACCTCGATCAGCGCATGGGGGATGCCGCGGCGCAGGCAGTGGCGGTACATCGTGTCGCCGCGCAGCGCGCCGTCATAGGGTTCGTTGTCCCCGCAGACGATGCCGGGGAGCGCGCCGATCGCCTCGATCAGCGGCCGGGCGACGCGGCCGTCGCTGTCCCAGAGGATCCCGGCGTGCCAGGGACGCGGGGTCGATTTCCACACCGGGGTGAAGGAGTGGAGCGAAATCACGAGCGGGGCGGCCCCGGTGCGGTTTTCTATGGCCGCGATCGCGCCCGAAACCGCTGCGTGGTAGGGGCGATGGAAGTGGTCGAGTCGGAAGGTCGCGTCCTCGGGTGCCAGCGGATAGTTGCCCGGAATGACGGCGCCGTCCGAAATCTTCATGATAAGGGTCGGGTCGTCCTCACCGCGGTTGGGGTCGATCAGAAGGCGCGAGAAGCAGCTCATGACGCCGGGTGCCTTCAGCCGCGCACAGAGCGTCCGCGTCAGCGCCTCGACGCCGATGTCGTAGGCGATGTGGCGGCGAAATGCCGCCGGGTCCAGACCGAGATCGCCGTAGCGGGCGGGGAGACGGTTCGTAGCGTGGTCGGCGAGAACAAGCAGTCCGAGCTCGTCACGGCCCTCGATCATCTCGAAGGCAGGGAAATCCTGCATCGACAATGCCCTTCGGAAAAATTTCATACGATTTCCGACGTCTTTGCATGCGATGCAGGATGTTTCAAGGCATGCGTTATTGTGACTTGGAACGAGGCGCAATATGAATGGAATCGAGGTTTCGACGCGGTGCGCCGCACAGTTCGGCAGGGTGGCCGGCTAACGGGTTTCGGCTGCACAGGCCGGACCCGAAACGTTGAATATAATCGATTTAGATTTGCGTTGACAATCCACCGACGGCGGCGCAAATAGCAAACATGCCAAGGGAGCATCCTGGACCATCATGCCCAAAGTTGCCGTATTGCCGGGAGCGGCAGATAGGAAAACGGGTGGCCCGCGGATGGCTCGCCGTGCAGGTTTTCGGACCCGGGGCGCGGCTCTGCTGGGCGCGGCCCTCGTCCTGGGTGCTGCCGGACTGGGACTGAGCGCGGCCGACGCCGCAGCCGAGTTCAGGGTCTGCAATGCGACACAGACCGCCGTCGGCGTGGCCATCGGGTATCGCGCCAAGGAAGGCTGGATTTCGGAGGGCTGGTGGCAGATACCGCCGACGACCTGCTCGACCCTGATCGAGGGCCAGCTGCAGTCGCGCTACTACTATCTCTATGCCGAAGACGCCGCGCGCGGCGGACGCTGGGGCGGCAATGTCAACATGTGCGTCGCCGACAACGAATTCAAGATCATCGGCGTGCAGGACTGCTATGCCCGGGGCTACCAGCAATTCGGGTTCAAGGAATACGACACCGGGCGCCAGGGGAGCTGGATGGTTCAGCTGACCGACACGCCCGCCACGAACGAAGGCCAGAATTGATGAAGCGGAACAGAAAAGTCAAAATCCTCGCCACACTCGGCCCGGCCTCCAACAGCGAGGAGATGATCGAGAAGCTGCATCGGGCGGGGGCCGACCTGTTCCGCATCAACATGAGCCATGCGAGCCACGACGTGATGCGGTCGCTGATATCAATGATTCGCGCGGTCGAGGCGCGATCCGGCCGGCCGATCGGGATCCTTGCCGATCTCCAGGGGCCGAAGCTGCGCGTCGGCAAGTTCGCGAGCGGACCGGTGGAGCTGAAGCCGGGCCAGAGGTTCACCCTCGACAATCGCGACGAACCGGGCGACGAAACGCGTGTCTATCTGCCGCATCCGGAGATTCTGGAGTCGGTCAAGCCGGGACATCGGCTGCTGATCGACGATGGCAAGCTGCATCTCAAGGCGCTCGAATGCAACGGGACCTCGATCGTCACCGAGGTCGTTGCCGGCACCAGGATCTCCGACAAGAAAGGCGTTTCGCTGCCTGATACGCTGCTCGGCATCGGCGCGCTGACCGAGAAGGATCGCGTGGACCTCGACGCCGTCATCGCCACCGGAAGCGTCGACTGGGTGGCTTTGTCCTTCGTCCAGCGGCCGGAAGACCTCGCCGAGGTGCGCAAGATCTCGCGCGGCAAGGTCGGGCTTATGTCGAAGATCGAGAAGCCGCAGGCGATCGAACGAATCGACGAGATCATCGAAATGTCGGATGCGCTGATGGTGGCGCGTGGCGACCTGGGCGTCGAGATGCCGCTCGAGGCGGTGCCGGGCATCCAGAAGCAGCTGACCCGTGCCTGCCGCCGGGTCGGCAAGCCTGTCGTGGTGGCGACCCAGATGCTGGAATCGATGATCTCCGCGCCGGTGCCGACACGCGCCGAGGTCTCCGATGTGGCGACCGCGGTTTTCGAAGGCGCCGATGCGATCATGCTGTCGGCCGAGTCCGCCTCAGGCCAGTATCCGGTCGAGGCCGTCTCCACCATGGCGTCGATCGCGAGCACCGTCGAACGGGATCCCTATTACACCAACATCATCCACGCGCAGCGGCCGAAGCCGGAACCGACGGGCGCCGACGCGATCTCCCTCGCCTCCCGCGAAATTGCGGAGACGCTGAAGCTTTCCGCGATCGTCTGTTATACCGGCTCGGGCAATACCGGTCTTCGGGCTGCGCGTGAGCGCCCGGCGGTGCCGGTCCTGGCACTGTCGCCGATCATCGAGACCGCCCGGCGGCTGTCGGTCGTCTGGGGCCTGCATTGCGTCGTGACCGAGGACGCCCGCGACCTCGACGACATGGTCAACCGCGCCTGCCGGATCGTGCATACGGAAGGCTTCGGGAATCCCGGCGACCGTATCATCATCACGGCAGGCGTTCCGCTCGGTACACCTGGCGCGACCAATATGCTGCGCATCGCCTATATCGCCTCCGACGGCCAGGGCGGCGTCTGAGGCATCAACGCACCGCCAGCCGGCGTTCGACCGCGAGCGCCATCGCCTTCAGGTCGCGGGGCTTGCCTGCGACCTTTTCGATTGCGGCGATGGCGAGGTCCGTCGCCATGTAGTCGGGCTTGTGGCCGAGTCCCTTCACCCAGAGCAGTTCGGAACCCGCTATGTCGCGGTTGAGCCCCAGCGAGTGCAATTCCTCATAGACGATCTCGTCGCCGTCCCCGGTGATGATCACCGTCGGCACGCTGATCTCGCGGTAGTGTGGTTGCTCGCGTTGCACATAGGTCAGGAGATTGGCGACGTCGCGCGCATTGCTGCAGAAGTTCTGCGGCCGCAGGACGAGCGGGATCGCCGCGGCATCGCGATATCCCGGCGGCACAGGATTGGGATGGAAGACGGTGGCGACGCCGGCATCGATCCGGCTCAGCCCCGCCGGCAGCGCTACGGTGTTGCAGAAGAGCGTGCCGAGATAGGGCGTGTTTGCGAGGTCGTAGTACCAGTCGATACCGCCCGGCCAGGGATGGGTCGCCGGCGACAGGAAGACCAGGCCCAGGACCTTGTCCTTGTGGCGGAGTGCGAAGCTTGCCGTCGTCGCTCCCCCGAAGGAATGGCCGATCACGATCACCTTGCCGATGCCGCGCCGATCGAGCAGGCGCGCGATGGCGTCGGCCTGGCCGTCCGGGGTGAGGTTCTCGTCGCCGCCCCGGTCCGAATAGCCGTGACCGGGCCGGTCGACGAACAGCATTTCGGCGCGGCCTTCGAGCGGCTTGCGAAAGGCGGCCATCGGATCGTTGAGATTTCCGCTCGCACCATGGATGAAGAGGAGCGCGGGGAGATCTGCGCCTGCGGGGCGCGGGACATAAACGCTGTTGAGCCGGAAACCGCCGACATCGATGAGTTCGCCGACATTCGGATAGCGGGCCGCGATCTGGCGGCTCTGCCACTGCGTGAAGAGGAAGGCCGCGGCGAGAAGACCAAAAAGCCCGGCCACGACAAGAAGGAAGACCTTGATCAGCAGATACATCGCCAACGCCGTATGCTTACCGGACTGTTACGCCGAAGGGGCGGTCCGGGTTCACGTCTTCTGGCCGGCGAGCTTGTTGGCGAGGTCGACCATCTGCTGCTGGGCGTCGCGATCGGCGGGGTAGAGGTTGAGATAGTTCTGCCAGGCGACGAGCGCCTGCTGGTCGCGGCCCGTCTCCTGCAGGATGCCGGCGACACCGGCGAGCGCACCGAGGTGGCGCGGTTCGAGCGCGAGCACGCGGGCGCAATCCGACATGGATTTCGCGTAGTTGCCGAGAAGATAGTGGAGCGTTGCGCGCTGATTCCAGCCCTCGACATAGCCGGGCTCGAGGATCGTCACCTGGTCGAGGAAGTCGAGGGCGGCGCCGTAGCGCTTGTCACCGATCGCCTTGGTGGCGCTCTCCATCAGGAAATCCACCGTAGGGCTGCCAGAGCGGGCGAACACCTCCCGGATCTCGCTGGCGATCGTGCGGGCTTCCTCGGTGCTGCGTTCCTTCTTCAGGCGCGAAAAGAGATTGTCGAGACGCTGTTCGTCGGTGGCGAGCGGACCGGGCGTGCTCTGCTTGGCGACAACCGGCTTCGGTGCGGTGGCAGAGGCGTCCTCGGCCAGACCAGGTCCGGCGCTCAGGAGGACGACGAGGGAGAAGGCAGGCAAAAAACGACGCATGGCGGGCATGGTAGCCCGCCAGTGCGATTCTTCAAGGCAAAAACGCGTGAGCGTGTCGCAGCCGGTCCGGGCGGACCGGCGACAGGCGTCCATCAGCCCTGACGCGCCTTGTAGCGCGGGTTCAGCTTGTTGATGATGTAGATCCGGCCCTTGCGGCGGACCAGACGGTTTTCACGATGACGGGCCTTGAGCGCCTTGAGCGAGTTCTTGATCTTCATTGTTCTGATCCGCGATAGCAGCAGGTTGATCCTGCTTCATTGACAATCGAAGGCGCGCCGCTTGGGCTCAAGTGGCGCGCCCGGAATTGGCTGTGGCATGTAGCGGCAGAGTCTGCGTCTGTCAACCGCCGCAGGCCGGAAATCCCCGCCATTGCCCTGCTTTCTCGCATGAAAAAGGCCGGCAATGCCGGCCTCGTGACGTGAGAAGGCAATTAGATTACAGCGGCGGTCAGTGGCCGCCGAAAGCCGTCTTGAGCAGGGACAGTTGCGCCTGCACGGAGTTCTGATTGTTGGCAGCCGGCAGCGGCTCGGTCGGCCGGTAGATTTCGCGGTCGAGAACGGCAACGCGGTTCTGCAGCCGCATCGACTTCTCGACGAGCTCACGGAATTCCGCCGGAAGGTCGTTCCAGCCCGGCGCCGAACGGTCGACGTTGAAGGTGTCGAGGCGGACCTTCTTCTTTTCGTTGACGACCTGGTCGCGCGTCATTTCGCCGTTGTTGATCGCCCGCTGCAGCAGGAGCCAGGAGGCAACCTGCATCAGGCGGGTGGTCAGGCGCATGGATTCGGCGGCATAAAGCACCGACGCGATCCGCGGCAGAGCCTTGGACGCTGTGCGGCCCGGTCCGTCCAGATAGCTCGCGGTTTCCTCGACCAGCGCCATGCCCTCGGCATAGAGGCCCTTGAACTGGTTGGAGGACGCCGCGTGACCGGCGAAGCTTATGGTGTTGGCACCCATCTCAGACATATTTTCATTCCCATACGCATCACAACGGAAGCTGGCCTAGGCCGCCTGAACAAGTCAGGACAATATACCCGTACCCTTTCCGCGCAACCCATTTCTTAAGGAACGGTTAATCTCCACAACATATATCAAAAGCCGGCCAATTGTTCCATATCGGAAACAAAAAAAGAGCCGCGGGTGGCGGCTCTCAAGGTAAAACAGGGAGAAAAATCAGACGCAACCCGATGAAGGAAATTGTCTGAGTCCAGAAGCTCTGGATGACCCTGTAATATCAGGGAAAGGTTAACGGCAGCTTAACGACGCCGGTCCGCGCAAGAAAAAGCGGGACAATACCGTCTGCTTTTCTTGCCGGGCCCAACTATATCTGCATGCCCGCAGCCCCGGCGTCGCGTCTCGGGCGACGCGCCAGCCGTCTCAGAAGGCTGGGGGTGCCGTGCGTAACCCCTTCAATTTGGCGCAATCTTCCACTAGTGTCCGGGCACAATTTCAGGGATGGGCATTCGAGGCATGGCGGAAGCGGGTTTTTTCGAGCGCGACACGGAGGCGGCCGACCAGCCCTCCTACGGCAAGAAGCTTTCGACGCCGATGTCCTATTTCTGGACGATGATCATCTTCCTCATTCTAGCCGGGTTCACGGGCGCGATCCTGTTCCGCCAGGCGCGCGAGGCGTTCATCGCCAATCCCGGGCTCAACGGCCTGATCTTCGGCGTGGGGGCGGTCGGTATCCTGCTCGCCTTCAATCAGGTCCTGTCGCTCCGGCCGGAAGTCCGTTGGTTCAATTCGTTCCGGGCTGCCGGCGGCACGGAGAAGGCGGGCCGCGATCCCGTGCTGCTCGCGCCGATGCGGGCGCTGATGTCGTCGAGCCAGACCGGCGCGCTCTCGACAGCGGCGCTGCGCTCGATCCTCGATTCGATCGCAACCCGGCTCGACGAGCAGCGCGACATCAACCGATACCTCACCGGCCTGCTCGTCTTCCTCGGCCTTCTCGGTACCTTCTGGGGTCTCCTGGGAACGATCGGCGCGATCAATACCGTTATTCAGAGCCTCGATCCGGGCACGGGTCAGAGCGCCGATATCCTCAATACACTGAAGGAAAGCCTCTCGGCGCCGCTGACGGGCATGGGAACGGCGTTTTCCTCTTCGCTGTTCGGCCTGTCTGGCTCGCTGATCCTCGGTTTCCTCGATCTCCAGGCGGGACGTGCCCAGAACCGCTTCTACAACGAGCTCGAAAACTGGCTCTCGTCGGTCACCGACGTCAGCCACGACTTCGCGCCCGCCGTCGCCAAGGTCGCCAGCACGGGCTCCGCCGAGGAGATGAAGGCGATTTCCGAACAATTGCTCAAGATGGCGCAGGAGGGCGGCAGCAGCCAGCGCTCGACCGCGGCCATGGCCTCGCTCGCCGAGGGCATCCAGGGTCTGGTGCGCAACATGCGCACCGAGCAGCAGATGCTGCGCGACTGGATCGAGGCGCAGCAGGAGGAATCCAAGGCGCTTAGGCGGACGCTTGACCAGCTGACCGACAAGATCGGGGGCAAGTAGCATGGCATTGCGGCGCAGGGGCGGCCGGGAAAGGACGATCGACTACTGGCCCGGATTTGTCGACGCCCTGTCGACGCTGCTGCTGGCCATCATGTTCCTGCTGGTGGTCTTCGTGCTGGGACAGTTCATCCTCAGCCGCGAAATTTCCGGGCGCGACGAGGTGCTCGAACGACTCAACAGCCAGATCAACGAGCTGACGGAGCTTCTTGCGCTCGAAAAGGGCGGCAAGCAGGATCTCGAGGATTCCTTCGCCAATCTTCAGGCGCAATTGCAGACGGCCGAGAGCGAGCGATCGCGGTTGCAACAGATGCTCGACCAGGGCGCAGGCAATTCCGATGCCGCCAATGCCCGCATAGGAACGCTGACGGACGAACTCTCCAAGCAGAAGGAAGTCAGCCAGCAGGCGATGAGCCAGGTCGAACTGCTCAACCAGCAGATCGCCGCACTCCGGGCGCAGATCGCCGCCGTCGAAGAAGCGCTGCAGGTCGCAGAGGCCAAGGACAAGGCGTCCCAGACCAAGATCGCCGATCTCGGCAAGCGGCTGAACGTCGCGCTGGCGCAACGGGTCCAGGAGCTCAACCGCTACCGATCCGATTTCTTCGGGCGTCTGCGCGAAATCCTCTCGGACCGCGAGAACATCCGGATCGTCGGCGACCGTTTCGTATTCCAGTCCGAAGTGCTGTTCCCATCCGGTGGGGCGGAGCTCAACGATGCCGGCAAGGCCGAAATGGCCAAGCTCGCCGCGGCGCTGATCGATCTGTCCAAGGAGATCCCGGCCGAAATCAACTGGGTACTGCGCGTCGACGGTCACACGGACAATGTGCCGCTCTCCGGGACCGGCAAATATGCCGACAACTGGGAGCTCTCCTCGGCCCGTGCCACCTCCGTCGTGAAGTTCCTGATTTCCCAGGGCGTGCCCGCCGATCGGCTCGTCGCCGCCGGCTTCGGCGAATTCCAGCCGCTCGCGCCGGGCGACAGCGACGAGGCACGCAATCAGAACCGTCGCATCGAGCTCAAGCTCACGGAGAAGTAATCCCGTGGTCGCGAAGAAGGGCGGTCAGCAGGATAGCGACCCCCATCACCACGGCAATCTTCCAGAAATCACGGCGCTTGCGCAGGCCCGGCAGGCCGAGCGGCCAGATGATGTGGAGAAGCATCAGGATCGCGCCGAGTATCGGGATGACTTTGGTCAAACGGTTTTGCCCTTGCGGCAGTCCTGCGCCATAGAATCGGCGGGTTTGGCCAGGATTTCGCAGCCGACACGCCGTTTGGAGAAACCTCCGGGGTCGCTTAGATTCCGCCCGTACGAATCGTCGCGATCCGCAAATTCATAACACCCCGTGCAACCTTCGTCAGGCCGTGGCGCCCAGACGACGGGTCTGACCGCTGCAATCGAGAGACCAACGAGCCATGAGGCAGAACCTGTTTTCCGTTTTGGCGCTCCTGACGGGGACCCTGTTCCTGTTCCTCGGAAACGGACTGCACAGTCTGCTGATGCCGATGCGCGGCGCGACCGAAGGCTATTCCGAGACGGTGCTCGGCTTTTTCGGCACGTCCTGGGCGTCCGGCTTCGTGCTCGGCTGTATCTTTGCACGGCGGCTCGTCAAGCGGATCGGCCATGTTCGGGCATTTTCCGGCTTCATCTCGATCATTGCGATCACGGCGCTTGCGACAGGCATCGTGGTGGACCCCACCTTCTGGGTCCTGTCGCGTGCGGTTACCGGTTTCTCCTCCGCCGCGACCGCGATGATCATCGAAAGCTGGCTCAACGAACGGGCGACGAACGAGAGCCGCGGGATGATCTTCTCCTTCTACATCTCGATCACGTTGCTGGGCGTGGTCGGCGGCCAGATGACGGTCGCGCTCGCCGACATCCAGACGCAGACGCTCTTTCTCATGGCCGGCATCTATTACTGTTTTGCGATGCTACCGACGCTCGTGTCGAATGCGCAGACGCCGAAGCCGCTGAACGAGGTCCGGCTCGATCTGGTCGCGCTCTACCGCAACTCCCCGGTCTCCTTCGTCGGTATTCTTCTGGTCGGTATCGCCAACGGAGCCTGGGGGACGCTCGGTGCCGTCTTCGGGGCCAAGACCGGGCTGTCGAGCGGCGATATCGCATTGATGATGACGATCACGATCTTCGCGGGTGCAGCCATGCAGATCCCGGCGGGACGCATGTCCGACCGTATGGATCGGCGCTATGTGCTGGCCATCCTGTCCGGCGTCGCCTTCCTTGCCGGATTCCAGCTCTTCCTCGTCCAGCCGGCCAATGTGATGACCATGCTGGTTCTGATCGGCGTCTATGGTGCTACTGCCAATGCGCTCTACCCGATCGCGGTTGCCCATGCCAACGACTTCGCCAAATCCTCCGACTTCGTGGCGATCTCTGGCGGGCTGCTGCTCCTCTATGGCATCGGAACGGTGATCGGTCCGACAGTGGGTGGCCCGGTCATGGAGTATCTCGGGCCGCATGCCCTGTTCGCGGTCACCGCCGTCTCGCATTTCCTGATCGTCGTCTATGCGATTCTCCGGTCGCGGCTCAGGGCGGCGGTGCCGGTCGGCGAACGCGGGAGCTACCAATCGGTGTCCTCGGGAACCACGGTCACGCCGGAAAGCCTTGCGCTCAATCCCCGGGCGCAACCCTTGCCGGAGCCTGGTGAGGCCGATAAGGTCGGTACAGCCAAGCAGGAAGCAGGTCCGGCATGAGCCTTTTCGACGACGACCGACCGAAGAAGACGCCGGTGCACGAGATCGGCAGTGATCTGTCGATGCTGTCGGTGGACGACCTCAAGCACCGGATCGTCCTGCTCCGCGAGGAGATCGCGCGGATCGAAGCGGCGGTGACCGCAAAGTCGTCGAGCCGCAATGTCGCGGAAAGCCTGTTCAAGAAATAGGTGCCAGGATGCAGGCCAGCAAAGCCCCGGCGCCGCTCCGGCACGTGCTGGTCCGACTTCGACTCGTGAGTGCGATTGCCCTGGGGACGGTGACCTATTTCGCCGCCAGCGAGTCGCTCGGTCGGGCAACACGGTTCCTGATCGGCTGGAACATCGCGATCATCGTCTTCCTGGCGCTGGTCGGGCTGATGTTCGCGCGCTCGACACACGACTCCATGCGAAAGCGCGCCGAGGCCTTGGACGAGGGACGGCATGCCGTGCTGCTGCTCGCGATGCTTGCGGCATTGGGCAGCCTGGTGGCCATCGTCGTCGAGCTCTACAAGCTGAAGTCTGCGCCTGCCGGCGTGGCCGGGCTGCATGTCGGGCTTGCCATTGCCACGATCGTCACGTCCTGGAGCTTCGTCCACGTGATCTTCGCCGAGCATTATGCGCACGGCTTCTACAGCACCCGGGGCGTCAAGACCGCGGGCAATGATGAAGACGCGGGGCGCCGTGGCTTGCGCTTTCCCGGCGAGGGGCGGCCGGACTATCTCGATTTCCTCTATTTTTCCTTCACCATCGGCGTCGCCAACCAGACCGCCGACACCGATATCCTGTCGCGCGAGATGCGGGCGCTGGTGCTGGTCCATTCCGTCATTTCCTACTTCTTCAACACGATCATCCTGGCGCTGACGATCAACATCGCGGCCAGCATGCTGGGTGGTTGAGGCGATTGCCGGAGCCGGTATTTCGGCCTAATAGGGGCCGGTAACATCTGGCAACATGGATCGAAGGCTGACGATGACTTCCAAGGCTCTGAAGGCGACACTCCGGTCGGAGCGGCTCGCTGCGCGGGAGGCGATCACGCCCGAAGACCGCATCGAAAAGAGCCTGGCGATGGCCGATGCGGGCGGCGCGGCAATCGCGGTTTTGGCGGGTATGGACGTCTCCGGCTTCTTCCCCATCCGTTCCGAGGTCGATGTCCGGCCGCTGATGCAGCGGCTCCGCGAGCGTGGCGCCCGGTTGTCGGTGCCCGTCGTACTCGACAAGGAAACCATCGTGTTCAGGGAACTGGTGGCCGGGGCGCCTCTCGTCAGCACCGGCTTCGGCACCTACGGGCCGGGTCCGGATGCGCGTGAGGTCGATCCGGAGATCATGCTCGTGCCGCTCGCGGCATTCGACAGGCTCGGGCACCGGATCGGCTATGGAGCAGGATACTATGATCGTGCCATCTCGAAGTTGCGGGGCAAGGGATTGCAGCCCCGGTTGATCGGCGTCGCCTATGACTGCCAGGAGATCGACAGCGTCCCGGCGGAAGACCACGACATCGCGCTCGACGCGATCCTGACCGAAAGCGGGCTCCGCGCGATCGCCAAGGTGCCGGCATGAGACTCCTGTTCCTCGGCGACATGGTTGGGCGGACCGGCCGCCAGGCTGTTTTCGAAAGGCTGCCCGGGCTGGTGTCGGATTTCCGCCTCGATTTCGTGATCGTCAACGGCGAGAACGCGGCGGGCGGCTTCGGCATCACCGAAGAGATCTTCCAGGCGACGATCGATGCCGGTGCCGACGTGATGACGACAGGCAATCATGTCTGGGACCAGCGCGAGGCGCTCGTCTTCGCCGACCGCCACGACCAGTTCCTGCGGCCGGCAAACTATCCCGCGGGGACGCCGGGAAAGGGCGCTGGCGTCTATCTTGCGCGGAACGGGGCGCGGGTGCTCGTCGCCAACATCATGGGCCGGGTCTTCATGCATCCCGAGCTCGACGATCCATTCCAGTCGGCGGAATCGATCCTCACCTCCTGCCCGCTCGGCGAGCAGGCCGATGCCGTGATCTTCGACTTCCATGCCGAGGCGACGAGCGAGAAACAGTGCTTCGGCCATTTCGTCGATGGGCGCGCGAGCCTCGTCGTCGGCACCCATACGCATGTGCCGACCGCCGATCACCAGATCCTCAACGGCGGCACGGCCTATATGTCCGACGCTGGAATGTGCGGTGATTATGATTCCTCGCTCGGCATGGAAAAGGAGGAGCCGCTGCATCGCTTCCTGACCAAGGTGCCGCGCGGGCGCTTCGAAGCAGCCTCGGGACCGGCCACCATCTGCGGTCTCGGGGTGGAGATTTCCGACCGCACCGGGCTCGCGGAGAAGATTGCGCCGCTCCGGCTGGGTTCGAGGCTTGCCGAGACCGTGCCCGGCTTCTGGACCTGATGGCTCGTCACCCTCTCTGTTCGGCGGCAGTCACCGAAAGACTCCCCTTCGCGGGTCGGCAATAACGGCATTGTGACGGCGATCAGCCTTTTGACGCTGGACGATCCGGCGCGACGACCACATTCTGGGTTTCGATTTTCGGACATCATCGAGGCCTTGCCATGCTGCGACGTCTTCTGCTTCCGATCCTGCTCAGTCTGGCGACCATGCCGCTCGGTGCCGTGGCGGCCGAGCAACGCCATTTCAGCCAGTGCCAGGCGATCGCATCGCGTCTTCCCGACACGCTTTTCGCCCGCTACGAGTCCGGGAATGCCCCGGTCCTGCGACCCGCGGCCTTCGAAGCGCAGTCGGTCTCCATCACCTATCTCGGCCATTCGACTTTCCACATCGTGACACCGGGCGGCGTCACCATCGCCACCGACTACAGCGGCGTTTATCGGCCCGCGGTGCCGCCGATGGTCGTGACGATGAACCACGCTCACTCCACCCATTTCACCCTGACGCCCGATCCGTCCATCCGCTATGTGCTGCATGGCTGGAGCGATACGCCCGGGCAGGCGGTGCGGCACGAGCGGCTGGTCGGCGACACCTTCATCCGCAACGTCACCACCGACATCAATCGGTGGGGACGCCACGAGACGGACGGCAACTCGATCTTCATCTTCGAGGTCGGAGGGCTCTGCATCGGTCATCTTGGGCATCTCCACCACGAGCTCGCTGATGGGCACTATGCGGAGATTGGCCGTCTGGACGTGGTTATGGTGCCGGTCGATGGCGGGCTCACCATGGGCAAGGAGAGCATGAGCCGCGTCGTAAAGCGGCTCAGGTCGTCGGTGATCCTGCCGATGCATCGCCGGGGCGCCGTCATTTCCGACTTCCTCGGCATGTTCGGGCCCGACTTCGACACGGTGACTGTTTCTGATGCGGGGATGGAGATTTCTCTCGCCACCCTGCCCAAGCGCCCGACCATCTATCTCCTCAGGGGACTCTGAGGCCGGGCCCCCTTGAACGCCCGCATGTCCGGCAATATAAGGCCGCATCCAACGACAAAGCGACGTATAGGGGTGCCATGGCCGGCCATTCACAGTTCAAGAACATCATGCACCGGAAGGGGCGCCAGGACGCGATCCGGTCGAAGCTCTTCTCGAAGCTCGCGCGCGAAATCACCGTGGCCGCGAAAACGGGCCTGCCCGACCCGTCGATGAACGCCGCGCTGCGTCTGGCGATCCAGAACGCCAAGGCCCAGTCGATGCCCAAGGACAATATCGACCGCGCGATCAAGAAGGCGTCCGGCGCCGATGCCGAGACCTACGATCAGGTCCGCTACGAGGGTTATGGCCCAGGCGGCATCGCCGTGATCGTGGAGGCGCTGACCGACAACCGCAACCGCACCGCCTCTAACGTCCGGTCGATCTTCACCAAGGCGGGCGGCGCATTGGGCGAAACAGGGTCGGTGTCCTTCTCCTTCGACCATGTCGGCGAGATTGTCTATCCGCTCAGCGCCGGTGACGGCGACAAGGTTATGGAAGCGGCGATCGAGGCAGGTGCTGACGACGTCCAGACCGAGGAAGACGGCCATTATATCTATTGCGCCTTCGAATCCATCGGCGAAGTCTCCAAGGCCCTGGAAGGCCTGCTAGGCGAAGCCTCGACCGTCAAAGCGATCTGGAAGCCGCAGAATTCGGTGCCGGTCGACGAGGAGCGCGCGCAGTCGCTGATGAAGATGACCGACTCTCTCGAAGACGATGACGACGTGCAGAATGTCTATACCAACATGGACATTCCCGAAGACGTCATGGCCAAGCTCTCGGCCTGATCGCCACGTCCGTGACAGATTTCAAGGCCCGGAGCGGACGACGCTCCCGGCCTTCCTCATGCGGCTTTTGCAACGATCGCATCGAGACCTGCAAACAGTTCGATCGAGCGCAGGCGGGCCTCGATGTCGGCGATCGGCATCGAGATGATCAGTTCGTCGATCCCGGTCACGCGGATGAAGTCGGCGAGGTCGCGCTCCGCGGTCTTCGGCGAACCGACGATGGCATATTGCAGCGTATGTTCGACGGTGTAGCGCTCGCTTTCGGACCAGTGGCCGTCCATGCTCTCGACGGGCTTCGGGAAAAAGCCCCGCGCATTGCGCCGCAGATTGATGAACTGCAACTGTGCCGAGGTGAAGTGATAGCGGGCCTCGGCATCGCTGTCGGCCACCACGCCCATGATCCCGGCCATAACATAGGGACGGTCGAGCTGTTCGGACGGCTGGAAGCGTTCACGATAGATGGCGATCGCATCCATCAGCGCGTCGGGCGCAAAATGCGAGGCAAACGCATAGGGCAGGCCAAGCGCCGCGGCGAGGTGGGCCGAATAGAGGCTGGAACCAAGCAGCCAGACCGGCACGTTCGAGCCCATGCCCGGCATTGCCAGCACCTGGCCGTCTTCGGCGGCGCCGAACAGGCGCTTGAGTTCGAGTATGTCGTTCGGGAACGTATGGGCGCCCGCTTCGAGATCGCGCCGCAGCGCGCGCGCCGTCCGCATATCGGTTCCCGGCGCGCGGCCGAGGCCGAGATCGACACGGCCGGGAAACAGCGCTGCGAGCGTGCCGAACTGCTCTGCGACGACCAGCGGCGAATGGTTCGGCAGCATGATGCCGCCCGAGCCGATACGGATGCGGGAGGTGGCATGGCCGACATGGCCGATCAGCACCGCCGTCGCCGAACTCGCGACCGCCGGCATGCCATGGTGCTCCGCAAGCCAGTATCGGTGATAGCCAGCGCGCTCGGCGGCTTGTGCCATACGGGCGGTGTTGCGAAAGCTTTCCTCGACGGTCGAGCCCTCGACGACCTGGGACAGATCAAGAATCGAGAAGGGTATCATGACGCAGTCCTTTCTGGACGGTGGTGTCGGGAACTTGGGCTCTCCGGCGTCCGGAATCAAGATGTGGCCGGCAACATAACATCCGACGGTCGCTGCCCGCATCGTGCCTGACGGTTCTGCCGGCATGGCGGTACAGCCGGTCACGGCCTATAAGGCGGCTATGAGCACCTTGATTCGCATCATCGGCATCGATCCCGGTCTCCGGCGCACCGGATGGGGGATCATCGAGACCCTCGGCAATTCACTCCGCTTCGTTGCTTCGGGAACCGTGACGTCCGATGACAAGGCGGACCTGGCGTCGAGGCTCTGCCAGTTGCACGACGGACTGGCCGATGTCCTGCACCAGTACACGCCCGACGAAGCCGCCGTCGAACAGACCTTCGTCAACAAGGATGCGACGGCGACGCTGAAGCTCGGCCAGGCGCGTGGGATCGCGATGCTGGTTCCCGCCCGCGCCGGACTTCCAGTCGCTGAATATGCTCCGAATGCCGTAAAGAAGGCAGTGATCGGCGTCGGTCATGGTGAGAAGCAGCAGATCCACATGATGATCAAGGTGCTGATGCCGAAAGTGCAGTTCCAGGGCAACGACGCTGCCGATGCGATCGCCATCGCCATCTGCCATGCGCATCACACGGGCGGCGCGCGGGCCAGGCTGAAGCTTGCCGGCGCCTAATTTGTTCTTGACTTGTTCTCTGTGTAAGGATATTCCTTACCCGAATTCGGAGCAGGCTCATGCGTGTGACATCAAAGGGTCAGGTGACCATCCCTCGCGACATGAGAGAACTCGCCGGCATAAAGCCCAACAGCGAAGTGCTGTTCTCGATCGAGGACGGCAAGTTGACGATCGTGCCCAAACATTCGGTGGAGAAGGGCGTGGAAAAAGCGAGGCTGGAGAGTTTCCTCCAGTCACTCGATCGTCTGGAGGCGACCGGCGACCAGGCGATCGATGCTGCATCCTTGATGTCGCTTACACGGGACCGCTGATCGTGGCGACACTTGTCGACACGAATGTGCTGGTCGATGTCGCCGTGCGGGATCAGCAATGGATAGCCTGGTCCCGGTCGGCGATGACCAGGGCGCAGAAGGCGGGGCCACTCGTCATCAATCCGGTCATCTTCGCAGAGTTTTCGGTTCGCTACGACAGTCTGGCGGTCGTCGACAATCTCTTGCCGGAAGACCATTTCCGGCGTGAGGCCCTGCCCTGGGCCGCCGCTTTCGCAGCCGGGGTTGCATTCCGACATTACCGGCGGGCCGGCGGAATACGCGAACGGGTGCTTCCAGATTTTCTGATCGGCGCACACGCCATGATCCGCGATCATGCCATCCTGACACGCGATCCGAACGGATATCGCAGCTACTTTCCGACCGTGTCACTTATCACACCCGAAACCCATCCCTGACCGCAACGCAACGACCGGAAAAACCCGATGATCGGAAAACTCAAGGGCACGATCGACGAGATCGGCGAGGACCACGTGCTCGTCGACGTCCACGGCGTCTGCTATGTCGCCTTCTGCTCTGCCCGGACGCTGTCGCGGATCGGTTCGCCGGGCGAGGCCGTGGTGCTTTTCATCGAAACCTACGTGCGTGAGGACCAGCTCAAGCTGTTCGGCTTCATGAATGCGCTCGAGCGAGAATGGTTCCGATTGCTGCAGATCGTCCAGGGGGTGGGGTCGAAGGTGGCGCTGGCAGTGCTGTCGACCCTCACGCCTTCCGAGCTCGCCAATGCCATCGCGCTCCAGGACAAGACGGCGATCTCGCGCGCCCCCGGCGTCGGCCCGAAAGTCGCAATCCGGATCCTGACCGAGTTGAAGGCCAAGGCGCCCGCTTTTGCGGGGGAAGCGGCGCATATCGGGCTGAAGCAGGAGATCGGTGAAGGGGTCGCGGCGGCGCCCGTGGCGGACGCGGTCTCCGCGCTCACCAATCTCGGCTATTCCCGCGACCAGGCGGCGAATGCCGTCGCGGCCGCGCTGAAGACGGCGGGTGAAGGCGCCGACAGCGCCAAGCTGATCCGCTTCGGCCTGAAGGAACTGGCGCGATGAAGCCTTTCCCTCGTCGGCGCGGCCCTGCTAAGCCGTCCTGACGCAGAGTTGAACCACACGGACGAGTGAGATGACCGGCCCCAATGCTCTCCTGACACCCGAACGCCGCGGCGACGACATCGACACGGCGTTGCGGCCGCAGTCGCTCGACGAATTCACCGGGCAGGCGGAAGCACGCGCCAATCTCAAGATCTTCATCGAGGCGGCGAAGAATCGCGGCGAAGCGCTGGACCATGTGCTGTTCGTCGGCCCTCCGGGGCTCGGCAAGACGACGCTCGCCCAGATCATGGCCAAGGAACTCGGCGTCAACTTCCGCTCGACGTCAGGCCCGGTCATCGCCAAGGCCGGCGACCTCGCGGCACTTCTCACCAATCTCGAAGAACGCGATGTGCTGTTCATCGACGAGATCCATCGTCTCAACCCGGCGGTCGAGGAAATCCTTTATCCCGCCATGGAGGATTTCCAGCTCGACCTGATCATCGGCGAGGGGCCTGCGGCGCGGTCGGTGAAGATCGATCTCTCCAAATTCACTCTCGTCGCCGCGACCACCCGGCTCGGGCTTCTCACCAACCCGCTGCGCGACCGTTTCGGCATTCCGGTGCGGCTGAACTTCTACACGGTGGACGAACTGGAATCGATCGTCAGCCGCGGTGCGCGCCTTATGGGCCTGCCGATGTCGCCGGAGGGCGCCCGCGAGATCGCCTGCCGGGCCCGCGGCACGCCGCGGATCGCCGGGCGTCTGCTCAGACGGGTGCGGGACTTCGCCGAGGTGGCGAAAGCGGAGATCGTCGACCGTGGCGTCGCGGACCGGGCGCTGACCCGCCTCGATGTCGACCACATGGGCTTCGACCAGCTCGACAGGCGCTACCTGACGATGATCGCGACCAATTTTGGCGGCGGTCCGGTCGGGATCGAGACGATCTCGGCTGGCCTGTCGGAGCCGCGCGATGCGATCGAGGACATTATCGAGCCCTATCTCATCCAGCAGGGTTTCATCCAGCGCACGCCCCGCGGCCGTGTTTTGACCGCAAATGCATGGAAGCATCTCGGTCTCGACCCGCCGGCAAATCTCGCCACGACGCAGTTTGCCCTGTTCCAGGACGACGACTGATTGATCACCCGCCGCGGTTTCCTGAAATGTCTCTGGCGCGGCGGGCTCGTTCTGGCGGCCATGGCTGGATATCCCCTAACGGAGGTGATGGCGTCGCCCCGGATCACGCGATACGTGATGACCCCACCGCGATGGACCGCGGGCCTCAGGCTCCGGATCGCTGTGATCGCGGACATTCATGCCTGCGAGCCATGGATGTCTGCGGACAGGATCAGCGGCATCTGCGAACAGGCCAATCGGCTCGAACCCGACATCATCCTGCTGCTCGGAGACTATGTGAGCGGCATGCATCTGGCGACGTCCCATATTCCTTCCGCGGAGTGGTCGCGGGCAATGGCAGGGCTGACGGCGCCGCTCGGCGTGCATGCCGTTCTCGGAAACCACGACTACTGGGAGGACCTCGCCTTCCAGCGTGACCCCAAAACGACACCCTTTGTCCGGACTGCGCTGGAGGCAATCGGGGTCTCGGTCTATGTCAACGCGGCGGCGCGGCTCGAGAAGGACGGGTTCGGGTTCTGGATCGCCGGGCTGGGCGACCAGGTGGCGCTCCGGCCCGGAAAACGCTTCGAACGCAGCGGCTGGAGCGGGCTCGACGACCTGCCTGTCACGCTGGCTGCGGTCGACGACGATGCGCCGGTCCTGCTCCTGGCGCACGAGCCGGATATCTTCCCGACGGTGCCGGACCGCGTCAGCCTGACATTGTCCGGCCATACGCATGGCGGACAGATAAATCTATTCGGCTGGAAGCCGGTCGTGCCCTCGCGCTACGGCGCGCGCTATGCCGGCGGTCTTGTCGAGGAAGCCGGCCGTCACATCGTCGTGTCACGCGGTCTTGGCTGTTCGGTCTTGCCCGTGCGCGTCATGAGCCGGCCGGAAGTCGTTCTGCTCGAACTCGGATAATAACAGATCTCGATGATAGGAACCCAAAGAACCGGCCGGAAAAGCTGGCCGAAGGTGACGTGAGGCCAGCCTCACGTCTCCCTACGGGTTCCCATTATCGAGATTCGGTATAGGCCCCGTCCTGGCCGACCTCGCGGAGCCGGACCACGAAGCTGCGCAGGCCCGGGCCGCCGAGCAGCAGATAGACGCCCGCGACCCAACCGAGGGCAGTGCGCAGAAGGTCGCCATAGGGATAGAGGTCCGCGGCGGAGGGCGTACTGGCGACATAGAACCAGGCCGCAAGAAGGCCGATCGTCTGACCGAGGGTCAGAAAGAGGATGAAGGCCCCGACAGCGCTGAAGGCAATGGCCTGCAGGGCGGATTGTGTGATCGCGGTTTCCGGCACGCGCTCGACCGGCCGAGGCTCGAGGAAGGAGACGATTCCGGACGCTCCCCAGAAGATCAGCAGGAACGGGATCAGTAGCAGGCCTGCTATCGCCACCTGCGGCAGGCGTGATCCAGTCCCGGCCTCCGGGACTGCCGCCAGCAGAGCCAGCATGTATCCCCCGATCTGCAGGAGCAGCAGGAGGGCAAACAGCTTCAGCACAACGATCAGTCCTGAACGAACGGGCATTGTCATCGTCTCCAACTTGCCACTATAGCTTCCGGCGTTCTGGACGGGCTCCTTCGCGCCGGCGTCCTCTGCAGATTTGGACGGATGTGCTGTGACCTTTATTCCCCTTTCGGGTGAACTCACCCCCGACGGCCATATCCTGACCCAGCGGGTCTACTACGAAGACACCGACTTCTCCGGTGTCGTCTACCACGCCCGCTACCTGCATTTCCTCGAACGGGGTCGGACCGACTTCCTGCGCTGCCTCGGCGTCGAGCAGGCCAAACTTCATGCGCAGGAAGGGGAGGGCATCGCCTTCGTCGTTCACCGTATGGAGATCGACTTCAAGGGTTCGGCCCGGATGGACGACGTGCTGACCATCTCCACACGCGCCGAGAAGGCGGGTGGCGCGAAGCTGGTGCTCGCCCAGGAGATCCGCGTCGGGGAGAGGCTGCTGATCGCGGCTCTTGTGACGGTCGCCGTCGTCAACCGCGCGGGCAGACCGCGGCGCCTGCCCGCCGGTCTCGCCGCCAAGTTCGCCTGACCTGCGATTTTCTGGAACCTCTCCATCCTGTTCCCTTTGTAACAGCGGCGCCGCGCCGATCGTGTGACAACAGTCGCAACGAGGGCCGCGGCCTCCGTGAATGGCGAAAGGGTGCCGAGCAATGGGCAGGTTTCTGGTGATGATAATGGTATTCGGCGGCTGCGCGGTGGGTTTCGCCGCGGCGTCGCAGGCCGGAATGACGCTTCCGCAGCAACCCGTCCGGAGCACAATCCCGGAAAAGACCGTCACGGCCAGCCAGATCGTCAAACCAAGCTGCCGGATCGAAAAGACCCTGAAATACGATTTCCACGGTACGCCCTACATAAGGAAAGTCCGCGTCTGCGCCTGATCCCGTTCTAGACGGCGCAGTCGCCCCGAAGCCCGGTCCGCCGCCCTGCTGGACCGGGCTTCCACCTTTTCAAGCCGATGCCGGGCTTGCAAAGACCGGCCGCGGATGCTTTTGGTGCCGGGTCAGTCAGGGGTTTCCGCATGCTCGAACTCATTCTCGCCGGCGCCGCGATCGGAATCGGCGGAACCGTTGCCATGGACATCTGGGCGCTGTTGCTGTGGAATTGGTTCGGCCAGAATGCCCCGAACTGGGCTCCCGTCGGTCGCTGGGCCGGGCATCTCATGCGCGGAACCGTGTTTCACGACGCCATAGCGGAGGCCGCGCCCGTGCGCCGTGAACAGGCGCTGGGCTGGTTCGTCCATTACGCCGTCGGGATTGTCTACGGGATCGCGCTCGCGATGTTCATGGGCCGTGACTGGCTGGCTGCCCCGACATTCCTGCCTGCACTCGTGTGGGGATTGCTGACCGTGAGCGCGGGTTGGTTTCTGTTGCAGCCCGGTCTCGGCCTGGGCTGGGCGGCATCGAGAACGCCCAACCCATTCAGGGTCCGGCTGATGAATCTCGTCGGCCATACCGTCTTCGCGCTCGGCATGTGGGCGACCGCGCTCGCACTTGCCTGACGACAAAAACCTGTGCCCGAAAGGGAGAGCGCGATCCACGGCAGCCGATGGATGGTTCGATCCCGGGTGCCTACAAACGTAGGTGGGCGCCATGTGCTCCAGCCCACGGGCCGGAACAGGGACAGCTCCCTTAAGATCGAGTATGGCCCCTGGGAATGTTTGAAATCCTGTCGAGAGGCGCAGACCGCACTTCTTATATAGTCGCTTTTCGGAACAATCGAAAGGGGCGACGTGCGGTTTGTCCCGATCAGTTCGCGGCGGGCGTGTTGAGCTTCTCGGCGATGGTGCGCACCTGGGCCGAGAGGTCGGTCAGCATGCCCGCGAGTGCCTGGTCGCTTCGTTCCGCAACGGAGGCGGCGTTGTCGCGCGTCTGGCGGAGCCCCTCCACGTCCTTCTCGAGTTCGGCGACCCTGCGATGCGCTTCGGAGAGTTCGTCCATGACCATGATGGCGGCCATCACGGTAACCCTGAGATCGCCGATCTCGCCGAACTGGCTCTTGAGGTGGCCGACATAGCGGTCGAACTGGACCGCGAGGCCCTCGAGATGCGATTCCTGGCCCTCTTCGCATGCCATGCGATAGGCCTTGCCGTCGATCGTCACAATGACCTGTGCCATCGATGAATATGCTCCTCGAACAGATACTAGCGGTCGAGGACCGCACGAATTGTTTCCATCGCCGTCACGAGGCGGCGAGAGACTTCTCGATTGACTTCCTCGAGCCGGTTGGCCCGGAACTGAGACTGATCGAGATCCTGTGCAAGCCTCGAGCGGTCGGCATGCACGCGGCGGATCTCCTGTTCCATTTCCGCAGAATCGCGTTCGCGCTCGAAGCGCAGGTCTATCGCCCTGTCGAGCGCTCCCAATGCGTCGCGAAGCTCTTCGATCGCAGCCTTGACCGCCGTCCCTGCGGGCATAGAAAAAATCCATAGATAATCGAATCGACCGCCTGCAGGCCGAGGTCCCGCCGCGATAGTAGGAGAACGCCTCCACCCGCGTCAATCGATCAAAGCGCCATGAAATCAGGCAATTCTGTGGAAGAGTTGCAGTGGCAGTGATCCGCCTTCGGGGTGGCTGGGGGGCGCCGGTATTGCGGGGTGGCCAGATTCTCGTCTCCCCCTGCACAAAGGCCGAGCGAATTGATTGACAGCGGGCGTCCAACTGCTATGTCTCGCCTCGTTTTCAGGCAGCCTACGGCTGCTCCCCGACGCCGGAGCCAGCGATACGATCATGACGTCACGCGAACAACACGACCGGATGGCGAATGCGATCCGCTTTCTTTCCATGGACGCCGTCGAGAAGGCCAATTCCGGCCATCCCGGCCTTCCCATGGGTGCTGCAGACATCGCAACCGTGCTGTTCACCCGGTATCTGAAATTCGATCCCAAGGCGCCGCACTGGCCCGATCGCGACCGTTTCATCCTGTCGGCCGGCCACGGGTCGATGCTGCTCTATTCGCTCCTCTACCTCACCGGCTATGAGGACATGACGATCGACGAGATCAAGAATTTCCGCCAGCTGCACTCGCGCACCGCCGGCCATCCGGAATACGGCCATGCCTCCGGCATCGAGACGACCACGGGTCCGCTCGGCCAGGGCATCGCCAACTCGGTCGGCTTCGCCTTTGCCGAGCGCAAGCTGCGCGAGGAGTTCGGCGCGGATCTCCAGGATCACTATACCTATGTGCTTGTTGGTGACGGTTGCCTCATGGAAGGCATCAGCCAGGAAGCGATCACGCTTGCCGGCCACTTGAAGCTCAACAAGCTGATCGTTTTTTGGGACGACAACAACATCACCATCGACGGCAAGGTGTCGATGGCGGACTCCACAGATCAGCATGCCCGTTTCCGCGCGGCCAACTGGAACACGCTCGCTGTCGACGGCCATGATCCCGAAGCGATGGCTGCGGCGATCGAGGAAGCTCGCAAGTCCGACAAGCCGACCATGATCGCCTGCAAGACGGTGATCGGCTTCGGCGCGCCGAACAAGGCCGGCACCCACAAGGTCCACGGTTCGCCGCTCGGCGCCGAAGAGATCGCGGCGACCCGCGTTCATCTCGGCTGGCCGTCCGAGGCCTTTGTCATCCCGCAGGACGTGCTTGATGCTTGGCGCGCCGTCGGCGCTCGCGGCGCCGAGGCCCGCAAGGCCTGGAACGACCGCCTCGCCAAGTCCGACAAGAAGACTGAATTTGACCGTCGCTTCGCCGGCGACCTGCCGGCTGCGCTCGCGCCCGCGATCTCCGCCTACAAGCAGAAGCTCGCCGATACCAAGCCCACCCTCGCGACACGCAAGGCGTCCGAAGACGCGCTCGAGGTTATCAACGGCGTCGTGCCGGAGACGATTGGCGGTTCGGCCGACCTGACCGGCTCCAACAACACCAAGACGAGCCAGACGGCCTCGATCACGCCGGCCGATTTCTCCGGCCGCTATATTCACTATGGCATCCGCGAGCACGGCATGGCCGCGGCGATGAACGGCATTGCTCTGCATGGCGGCCTGATCCCCTATTCGGGCGGCTTCCTGATCTTCTCCGACTATTGCCGTCCGTCGATCCGCCTTGCCGCACTCATGGGCATCCGCGTCATCCATGTTCTGACGCATGACTCCATTGGCCTCGGCGAGGACGGCCCGACGCATCAGCCCGTCGAGCAGATGGCCGCGCTTCGCGCCATTCCGGGCCTCGTCATGTTCCGCCCGGCGGACGCGACCGAGACGGCGGAATGCTGGCAGCTCGCGCTCGAGGCGAAGGATCATCCCTCGGGTATCGCGCTCACCCGGCAGAATCTCATCGCGGCACGCACCAGCTATTCCGAGGCCAATCTCTGCGCCAAGGGGGCCTACGTGCTCGCCGACGCTGCTGACGCCAAGGTGTCGCTCTTCGCGTCCGGTTCGGAAGTCGAGATCGCGCTCAAGGCGAAGGACCTGCTGGCGGAAAAGGGTGTCGCGGCCCGTGTCGTATCCGTGCCGTCCTTCGAGCTCTTCGCCCGCCAGGACGCGGCCTATCGCGCGTCCGTGCTCGGTACGGCCAAGGTGAGAATCGCGGTCGAGGCCGGTATCCGCCAGGGCTGGGACGCGATCATCGGTTCCGATGGCGGCTTCGTCGGCATGACGGGCTTCGGCGCCTCCGCGCCTTACAAGGAGCTCTACAAGCACTTCGGCATCACGCCCGAGGCGGTTGCGGACCTCGCCGGCAAGGCCCTTGCATAAATCGATTAAATAGAATTGACTGCGCCACCCGGGGACGGGGGCATCCGTCGGTTCAAGCGGGAGAAAGACCATGGCACTCAAGGTTGGTATCAATGGATTTGGCCGTATCGGCCGCAACGTCCTGCGCGCGATCTATGAATCGGGGCGCAAGGACATCGACGTCGTCGCCGTCAACGATCTCGGCCCGGTCGAGACCAATGCGCATCTGATGCGCTACGACTCCGTTCACGGCCGCTTCCCGCACGAGGTGAAGGTCGACGGCAACACGATCTCCGTCGGTTCGGAGAGCTTCAAGGTCTATGCCGAGCGCGATCCGGCCAAGTTGCCCTGGGGCGATCTCGGCGTCGATCTCGTGATGGAATGCACGGGCATCTTCACCGCCCGCGACAAGGCCGCCGTGCATCTCTCCGCCGGCGCCAAGCGCGTCCTTGTCTCGGCCCCGTCCGACGGCGCCGACAAGACGATCGTCTACGGTGTCAACCACGCCGCGCTGACCAAGGACGACGTGGTCGTCTCCAACGCGTCCTGCACCACCAACTGCCTGGCGCCTGTCGTTGACGTGCTGCATTCGACCTTCGGCATCGAGCGCGGCATGATGACCACGATCCACAGCTATACCGGCGACCAGCCGACGCTGGACACGATGCACAAGGATCTCTACCGCGCCCGCGCCGCGGCAATGAGCCAGATCCCGACCTCGACCGGTGCCGCCAAGGCGATCGGCCTCGTGATCCCCGCGCTGAAGGGCAAGCTCGACGGCATTTCGGTGCGCGTGCCGACCCCGAACGTGTCGCTGGTGGACTTCAAGTTCATCGCCTCGAAGTCGGTGACGGCGCAGGAGATCAACGACGCGCTGATCGCCGCTTCGGAAGGCCGCCTCAAGAACGTGCTCGCCGTCACCCATCATCCGAATGTCTCGATCGACTTCAACCACGATCCGCATTCCTCGACCGTTGCTCTCGACCAGACCAAGGTCATGGACGGCACGATGGTCTCGGTGCTTTCCTGGTACGACAACGAGTGGGGCTTCTCCAACCGCATGTCCGACACCGCGGTTGCGATGGGCAAGCTCATCTGAGCCTGACTGCATCTCGAACCTCTTTAAGGCGGGCGATTTGCCCGCCTTTTTCTGTTTTGCATTGTCACTGCCGCATTCTGGTCGATATATTCGAAGCACTATCGTGCTGCCGGGATTCGCCGGCCCCACGGCTTGCCGCGGCCGGGCAATGATTATCCGGGCGGTTGCAGTCAAAATCGCTGTTTGTACTGACGGAAACCTGCCGAAGGTCCGGCAATGCTGCCGGCCGAAAGAGAGGACTTTATTGGAAGCCTTCTACATCATCGTATTGGTCGGTGCTTCCCTGGTCCTTCTGGCCGCTTTTTCTTCGCTCATTTCTTTCCGCTTCGGTTCTCCCATCCTCTTGCTCTTCCTGGGTGTCGGGCTGATCGCCGGCGTCGACGGTCTGGGCATCGAGTTCAGCAACAACGGCCTGTCGCTGATGCTCGGCTATGTCGCGCTCGCCATCATCCTGTTCGATTCCGGCTTCGGCACGCCGATCAAGGCTTTCAAGACCGCCGCGGCACCGGCAATCCTGCTCGCGTCGGTCGGTGTGGTGATTACCACGGTGCTGTTTGCCTCCGCGGTGATCGTGCTTCTCGACTTCAGTTTCGCCGAAGGCCTGCTTCTCGGGTCGATCGTGGCATCGACCGACGCGGCTGCCGTGTTCTTCCTGCTCAGAATCAGCGGCATCAACATCCGCGACCAGATCACCTCGACGCTGGAGGTCGAGTCCGGCACCAACGATCCGATGGCAATCTTCCTGACCATCACGCTCGTCGAACTGATCACGTCGGGCCAGGGGCTCGCGGGATTCAACGGCGCGTTGCTGCTGGCTTTCGTCGAGGAGATGGGAATCGGCTTCGTCGCCGGGCTGGCCGGCGGCTGGCTGATCACGCTGGCCGTCAACCGCTTCGATGCCGACCGCGGCCTTACGCCGATTCTCGTGCTGGCGCTCGCGCTGCTGGTGTTCTCGATCACAGGCGTGCTGCACGGCAGCGGGTTCCTGGCCGTCTATGTCGCAGGCCTCTATGCCGGCAACCAGAAGATCCCGTCGCGGCTCGCGATCAAGCGCTTCCAGGACGGCATGACCTGGCTCGCCCAGATCGTGATGTTCGTTATGCTCGGGCTGCTCGCGACGCCGTCCGACTTCCACTCGATCGCGCTGCCCGCCGTGGCGCTTGGCCTCTTCCTGATCTTCATCGCCCGGCCGCTCGCGGTCTGGCTCTGCCTGTTGCCCTTCGACTTCAACCAGCGCGAAATCACTTTCCTCGCCTGGGTCGGATTGCGCGGCGCCGTGTCGATCCTGCTGTCGATCCTGCCGATACTCTCGGGACTGCCGCACGGCCAGGATTTCTTCAACATCACCTTCATCATCGTGCTGGTCTCGTTGGTCCTGCAGGGCTGGACTCTCAAGCCCGTGGCGCGGCGCCTCGGCCTCATCATTCCGCGTCAGACCGGCGAGGTCGACCGGCTCGAGGTCGATCTGCCGCGCTCCTCGAGTCACGAACTCGTCGCCTATCGCGTGATCCGCGACAGTCCGGTTCTGACGGGCGAGCGGCTGCCGCGCTGGGCGATGCCGTCTCTGGTCATCCGCGACGGCCGGTCGATGCGCTATCAGTATGCCGGCCGGCTCAAGGAAAACGATCTCGCGTATCTCTTCGTGACGCCCGCCTTCATTCCGCTGCTCGACCGTCTGTTCGCCACCCGCGCAGAGCTGGATCCCGACGACGAGGAATTCTTCGGCACGTTTGCTGTCTCGCCGCACCGGCCGGCGCGGGAGCTCGATGCGGCCTATGGGCCGGGACTGCTCTCGGAAAGCGAGAAGGGTCTTACCGTCGGCGAACTCATGCTGTCGCGGCTCGGAGGACGGGCGGATTATGCCGACCGGGTTCGGCTCGGACCGATCATCCTGATCGTCCGCGACATCGACGAGACCAACCACATCTCGTCCATCGGCATTTCGATGGAGGCGGTGGAGCCACGGCAGACGCCCCCGGTGTTCCTCAATATCCAGGAGATTGCCGAGCGGCTTCGGCGCCGTTTCCGCGGCCAGGCGTGAGGGCCAATCGGCGCTTGCGTCCGCCGTGCGCCGGTGTATGGTCGCGCCGGTTCAACAGCAGACCGGATTGATCTCATGCCGTCCTTCAAGACCCTCGACGACCTCGGTGACATCAATGGCAAGCGCGTGCTGGTGCGCGTCGATCTCAACGTTCCGGTCGCCGACGGCAAGGTCACCGACACGACCCGGATCGAGCGCGTGGCGCCGACCATCCTGGAGCTTTCCGACAAGGGCGCGAAGGTGATCCTTCTCGCGCATTTCGGCCGGCCCAAGGGTGGACCGGATCCGGAATTCTCCCTCTCCATCATCGCGCCTTCCGTCGAGGCGGTGCTCGACCGACGCGTCCATGTCGCCAGCGACTGCATTGGCGATGCGGCGGCCGCTGCGGTTGCCGGACTGGAGGCGGGTGACATCCTGCTTCTGGAAAATACCCGCTTCCACAAGGGCGAGGAAAAGAACGACCCTGACTTCGTCAAGGCACTCGCAGCGAACGGCGATCTCTACGTCAACGACGCCTTCTCGGCCGCCCATCGGGCGCATGCCTCTACCGAGGGGCTAGCCCATGTGCTGCCTGCCTATGCCGGACGGACGATGCAGGCGGAACTCGAGGCTCTGGAAAAGGGGCTCGGCAATCCCGCACGCCCGGTCGTAGCGATCGTCGGCGGCGCCAAGGTGTCGACCAAGATCGACCTGTTGCAGAACCTGGTGAAGAAGGTCGACGCGCTCGTCATCGGCGGCGGCATGGCCAACACCTTCCTCGCCGCCCAGGGCATCGATGTCGGCAAGTCACTCTGCGAACACGACCTCGCCGACACGGTCCGCGCCATTCTCGCCGAAGCCAAGTCCGCCGGATGCGCGATCGTTCTGCCGACCGACGGTGTGGTCGCGCGCGAGTTCAAGGCCAATGCCGCGAACGAAACGGTCGCCGTATCGGCCATTCCTGCTGATGCGATGATGCTTGACGTCGGCCCCCGCTCGATCGAGGCGGTCAACGCCTGGATCGGCAAGGCCGCCACGCTCGTCTGGAACGGACCGCTCGGCGCCTTCGAAATCGAGCCCTTCGACCGTGCGACGGTGTCGGCCGCCAGGCATGCGGCGGAAGAGACGGTGGCCGGAAAGCTCGTCTCGGTTGCCGGCGGCGGCGATACGGTGGCAGCGCTCAACCATGCAGGCGTGGCCGACGACTTCACCTATGTGTCAACGGCCGGTGGCGCCTTTCTCGAATGGATGGAGGGCAAGCCCCTTCCTGGCGTCGAGGTCCTCAACAAGAAATGATGCGAGAATGGCGGGACTTCCCGCCATTTTCCTTGTGGGGGGAGCGATGTCCAGCACTACCAGCATGGCGCTGATCGTCGCCTTCGTGCTCGTCGGCTTTCCGCTTGCCTTCGGTGCGCTCTGGATCTTCATCACGCGGCTGATGTCGTTCATCGGCGGCTGGGATCGGGTCGGGCAGCATTTTGCCGCGCCGAAGGGGAGGCCTGATGGCCGAATGTTGCGCCGGGTGACCGGCATGTTCGGCATCGCCCGCTACAAGGCGGTTCTGACCGTGATCACCACGGCTGGTGGCATCTATATCGAGAACCGCACCGTGTTTCGGCCCGGTCATCCGCCGCTCTTCATTCCGTTCGAGGCGATCCGAAACGCCAAGAAACAGACCCTGTTCTTCTGGGAGTATGTCGCCTTCGACATCGGCGACCCCGTGCTCGCCAGCGTCCGGCTTCCGTCCAAGGTTTTCGAGGGGACGCCGGTCGCCGCGGCGCTTTCGGCGGCCGGCGCCGCCTAGATTTTTGCTTTCGTGCTACGGGGCGTGGTCAGGAGCAGCGTCGTCTCGCTGCTGGTGATGCCCGGAATGAGCCGGATCCGCCGGAGCACGCCGTCGAAATCCGGAAGCGTGCCCGCACCGAGCTCGGCGATCAGGTCCCATCGGCCATTGGTGGTGTGGATCGCGGAAATCTCGGAAAAGCCGTTCAGGGCCCTGAGCACGCGATCGGCCGAATGGCCCTCGACTTCGATCATCATGATGCCGCGGACCGGCAGGGCGGCGGCGTCCGACTTCAGCATCACGGTATAGCCGATGATCTCGCCGGATTTCTCCAGCCTCTCCATGCGGGCGCGGATGGTGGCGCGGGCGGCGCCGAGCTCGATCGCGAGGTCGGAGACGCTGCGCCGGGCATTGTGCCGAAGCAGGGTGACGAGTTTCTGGTCGAGATCATCCATTGTACAGAATGCCAGCCGATTTCATCAAAGTGACAATGCAGATGGCTCTAATTGCCAAATCATATTGTTCACACTTCCATTTATTCATGGTGCAATCCAACCAAGGAGACAAGGATGAAGATCAAGCTTATCGGTGCGCCCGTCCAGGAAGGTGCAGGGCGCCTGGGTTGCGACATGGGACCGGCTGCCTTCCGTGCGGCGGGGCTGGCGTCGGCGCTCGGCGGGCTGGGTCACGAGGTCCTCGATCTCGGCAATGTCGCCCCGGCCGCGCTGAGGTCCTTCGACCATTCCAATCCCGCGCTCAAGAAATTGCCCGAGGTGGTTGCCTGGACCGAGGTGCTCGCCGAGGCGGCCTTCCGGGAAAGCGCCGACGGCATGCCGGTCTTCATGGGCGGCGACCACAGCCTGTCGGCGGGGACAGTGTCGGGCATGGCGCGCCGCGCGCAGGCGGCCGGCAAGCCGCTCTTCGTGCTCTGGCTCGACGCCCATACCGATTTTCATTCGCTCGACACGACGACATCGGGAAACCTGCATGGCACGCCGGTCGCCTATTTCACCGGCCAGCCCGGCTTCGAAGGCTGTTTTCCGCCGCTTCAGGCGCGCGTCGATCCGGAACATATCTGCATGATGGGGATCCGGTCCGTCGACCCGGCCGAGCGGCGTGCGATCCGGGATGCCGGCGTGCAGGTAGCGGACATGCGGATGATCGACGAGGAGGGCATTCTGGCCCCGCTCCGCCGCTTCCTCGGCGATGTCGAGCGGGCGGCCGGCATGCTTCATGTCAGTTTCGACGTCGATTTCCTGGAGCCTTCGATTGCGCCGGCGGTCGGAACGACGGTTCCCGGCGGGGCGACCTTCCGCGAGGCGCATCTCGTGATGGAAGTCCTGCATGACAGCGGCCTGGTCTGCAGCCTCGATCTGGTCGAACTGAACCCGTTCCTCGACGAACGCGGGCGCACGGCCATCCTGATGACCGACCTTGCCGCCAGCCTGATGGGCAAGCAGGTGATCGACCGACCCACAAGGAGCTTCGCATGACGCCGATCCCGAATCTCAACATCGTTCCCTTCGTCAGCGTCGACAACATGATGAAGCTCGTGATGCGCACCGGCGTCGAACGCTTTCTCACCGAGCTTGTCGGTTACATCGAGGAGGACTTCCGGCGCTGGGAGTTGTTCGACAAGACGCCCCGGATCGGTGCCCATTCCGAAGCCGGCGTGATCGAACTGATGCCGACCAGTGACGGCACGCTCTACGGCTTCAAATATGTCAACGGCCATCCCTACAACACCAGGACCGGCCGGCAGACGGTGACCGCCTTCGGCGTGCTGGCCGACACCGCCAGCGGCTATCCGACGCTGATCACCGAGATGACCATCCTGACGGCTCTGCGCACCGCGGCGACCTCGGCCATGGCCGCAAAATATCTGGCGCCGGATGGTGCCGACACGATGGCGGTCATCGGCAACGGTGCCCAGTCAGAGTTCCAGGCCCTGGCCTTCAAGGCGGTGCTCGGCATCGACAAGATCCGCCTCTATGACATCGATCCCAATGCCACCACGAAATGCGCCAGAAATCTCGCCGGCCGCGGCTTCGAGATCACCGAATGCGCGACGCCGGAAGAAGCGATCAGTGGCGCCCACATCATCACGACCGTGACAGCCGACAAGAAGAACGCGACGATCCTGACCGACAACATGGTCGGCGCAGGCGTCCACATCAACGCGGTGGGCGGCGATTGCCCCGGCAAGACGGAGTTGCACAAGGACGTGGTTCTGCGGTCCGAGATCTTCGTCGAATATCCGCCGCAGACCTGGATCGAAGGCGAGATCCAGCAGCTCGATCCAAGCCACAAGGTGAACGAACTCTGGCGTGTCGTGGCGGGCCAGGCGCCCGGACGGCAGGATGCCCGGCAGATCACCCTGTTCGATTCCGTCGGCTTTGCCATCGAGGACTTCTCTGCGCTCCGCTACCTGCGGGACCGGCTGGCGGGAACCGGCCTTTTCGAGAACCTGGATCTGCTTGCCGATCCCGACGAGCCCCGTGATCTCTTCGGCATGCTGCTCCGATCCGCCAAGACGGATGCGAACGCGGCCTGAGTGCGAACAGGGCATCGGAGCCGCCCGGCCAGCCAAGGCGAGTGACTGTTGTTTTCGGGTCACAGTACAGCCGCCGGTCGAATCGCACCTATATTTTTTTACTTTCTCCCGCTATGTGAACGGTGTGCCCACTTGTGAGACGAAACGACGATGTCCACATAGCGGCGTGCTCTGTCTCAACGCTTGCCCCGCCGGTCGAGCGTCTCGGATGGAGCGAACTGGAACAAACCACGCCTGCAATGTGATTGGCGCGAGGTCCCTAGCCGGACTTGTTGCATTGCAGCAGAGAGGGTATCATCCCGGCATGGAGCCGGGACCGGTTTTCATTGACACTTCGACCACCGGCCAGGGACGATGATTCATGTCGACAAAAACGTTTGCACTTATTCTCGCCGCCTCGATTTCCGCGGCTTTGCCGATGGCGGCATCCGCCGCCGAAGAACCGGCGTCTTCAACCTCCGCTCCGGCAACCGAGACCAATCTTCCCGCCATCCGCGTGACCGAAACGAAGGCGCGCAAGCTGGTCGACCGCGTGATCGTCACGGGTACGATCGAGGCCGTCGAGGAAGTCTATGTCCAGCCGCAGGTCGACGGTCTCCGGATCGAGACGTTGAATGCCGATATCGGCGATTCCGTCAAAGCGGGTGATGTGCTTGCCACGCTCGCGACCGACAGTCTGGTTCTGCAGAAGAGCCAGTTGCTGGCAAACCGTGCGAAGACCGAAGCCGTGGGCGCGCAGCTCGAGGCACAGCTTATCGAGGCACAAGCCAACGAGGCCGAGGCGATCCGCCAGGCCGTTCGGGCCGAGGGTCTGGTGAAGAGCAAGGCCGTGGCCGTCAGTCAGGCCGAGCAGCTGCGCGCGACCGCGACAGCCTCGACCGCGCGGGTCAACTCCGCCAAGCAGGCCATCGTCGCCAACAAGGCGGACATCAAGGTCATCGATTCCCAGATAGACGACGTTGATCTCAGGCTGGCGCGCACCGACATCAAGTCGACCGTCGGCGGTATTGTCTCCGACCGCAATGCCAAGATCGGTGCGATCGCGGCGGGCGCGGGCAATCCGCTGTTCACGATCATCCGCGACAATGCGATCGAGCTGAAGGGGGATGTTGCCGAGGGCGATCTCTTGCGTCTGGTACCCGGCCAGAGGGTTCGCATCACCGTGGCAGGGACAAGCTCGACCGTTGACGGCACAGTGCGGAGCATCGATCCTGTGATCGATGCCACCACACGTCTCGGATCGGTGAAGATTTCCATCACCGACTCGCAGCGTGCCCGGATCGGCATGTATGCGTCCGCCGAGGTCGTCATTTCCGAGCGCTCCGTTCTCTCCCTGCCGCTGACTGCGGTGACGGTCGAGGACGGGAGCCCTGTCGTCCGCCGTGTCGTCGACGGTGTGGTGACGCTGACCAAGGTCAAGACCGGCGTGCAGGACGGCGACTTCATCGAGATCGCCGAGGGGCTGGCCGATAAGGATCTGGTGGTGGAGAAGGCAGGGGCCTATGTGCGCAACGGCGACAAGGTGAAGCCGGTCTTCGACCAGCAGACGGCATCGAAGTAAGGGGAGCGGGGACATGAACTTTTCTGCCTGGTCCATTCGCAACCCGGTTGCGCCGCTACTCGCCTTCTTCCTGCTGCTCGTGCTGGGCATCAAGTCGTTCTACGAGCTGCCGATCACGCGTTTCCCCAATATCGACGTGCCGATCGTCTCGGTCAGCGTGACGCAGAACGGCGCCGCGCCGGCCGAGCTCGAAACCCAGGTGACGCGCGAGATCGAAGACGCGGTCGCCGGCATTGTCGGCGTGGACTATATCCAGTCGACGATCAACGACGGAATTTCGACCACCGCGGTCATCTTCCAGATTGAGGTCCCCTCAGACAAGGCGCTGCAGGACGTGAAGGATGCCATCGACCGCATCCAGTCGGACCTGCCCGCGACCGCCGAGACTCCCGAAGTCACCAAGGTCGATGTCGAGAGCAATCCGATCCAGACCTTCGCGGTGTCGTCGCCTAACATGACGCTCGAGGAACTGTCCTGGTTCGTAGAGGATACGGTCAAGCGGGCGCTGCAGGGCAAACCCGGCGTCGGTCGGATCGACCGCTACGGCGGCGCCGATCGTGAAGTCCATGTCCAGCTCGATCCGGCCAAGCTGAACTCCTATGGCATCACCGCGGCGGATGTGAACCGCCAGCTTCGCAACACCAATGCCGATCTCGGCTCTGGGCGCGGCCAGCTCGCCGGCGCCGAACAGGCGATCCGCACACTCGGCGACCAGCGCAACGTCAAGGCGCTCGCCGACACCACGATCTATGTTTCCGCCAACCGTTTCGTGAAGCTCTCCGATCTCGGCACGGTGCGCGACACCTACAAGGAACCCTCCTCCTTCTCGCGCTTCAACGGCAACCCGGTCGTGTCCTTCTCGGTGTTCCGCTCGAAGGGCGCATCCGAAGTCACCGTGGCCGAGACCATCGCGGCCGGGCTCAAGGACATCCGGGCCAAGAATCCTGATGTCAAAATCGAACTCGTCGACGACGCGGTCTATTTCACCTACGGCAACTACGAATCCGCGATCCACACGCTGATCGAGGGTGCGATCCTCGCCGTCATCGTCGTCTTCCTGTTCCTCAGGAACTGGCGCGCGACGCTGATATCCGCTGTGGCCCTGCCGCTGTCTGCGATCCCGACCTTCTGGATCATGGACATGATCGGCTTCTCGCTGAACCTCGTGTCCTTCCTCGCCATGACGCTGGCGACCGGTATCCTGGTCGACGACGCCATTGTCGAGATCGAGAACATCGCGCGGCATATCAAGATGGGCAAGTCGCCCTATCGCGCGGCGATCGAAGCGGCGGACGAAATTGGTCTCGCGGTCATCGCGACCAGCTTCACCATCATCGCCGTCTTCGCACCGGTGTCCTTCATGGGCGGCATTCCGGGCCAGTACTTCATCCAGTTCGGCCTGACGGTGGCGATTGCGGTGTTCTTCTCGCTCGCGGTCGCGCGGTTGATAACGCCCTTGATGGCCGCCTATCTGATGCGGACCAAGGACGCCGACCTCGACCATGACGGCCATGGCAAGGAAGGCTGGATCATGCGCGGCTATACCGCCGTGGTGAGCGCGGTGACGCATCGCTGGTACGGTCGTTACGGTACACTTGTCGTGGCGCTCGGGGTGCTTTTCGGATCCTTCGTGCTTCTCGCCCAAGTGCCAGGCAGCTTCATGCCGCCCGAAGATGCCGGTCGTGTGATCTTGTCCGTGGAACTGCCGCCTGCCGCGCAGCTCGGCGATACCGATGCCGTGACGAGCGAGGTTGCCAACCGTATCAAGGACATTCCCGGCATCGACAGCGTCTACGTGATCGGTGGATCGTCGCCCAAGGGCGATCTCGAACTCCGTCGCGCCTCGATCTATGTCAATCTCGACAAGATCGAGCATTCGCTGCTTAAGAAGGTCGTGAACGACGTCATTGGTCGGCTGCCGGTCGTCGGCGCCTATGTCCCGAAGATGAAGGTCGACGGACGGACAGTGCCGCAATGGGAGATCGAGTCCGAGATCTTCAAGCGTGTCGCGGACATCCCGGATGCGCGCATCCTGAAGCTCAACGATCGCGGCGAGCGCGACATCGCCTATAACCTGACCTCGTCCAATGCCGAGGATCTGGAAAAGGCGACGGCGCTCCTCGAAGCGGAGCTCCGCAAGCGGCCGGAACTGTTCAATGTCGGTGCCGAGGGTGCTCTGCCGCGCTCGGAGATCCAGATCAAGCCGGATCCGGTCCGCATGGCCCGGCTCGGCATTACCACCGCCCAGGTGGCGGAGCTGGTGCGCGTTGCCACAATCGGCGATACCGACCAGTCGCTGTCGAAGGTCTATCTCGACGACCGAATGATTCCGGTCCGGGTGCAGCTCGACCTGTCGGTTCGCAAGAACATGGCTGCGATCAAGGCGCTCAAGGTGCCGACCAACGCGGGTGCGACGGTGCCGCTCTCGTCGGTCGCCGACATCTACTATTCGGAAGGTCCGAGCCAGATCAAGCGCTATGACCGCAACCGCGTGGTGACGCTCGGCGCGAGCCTGCCAAAGGGCGTGGCGCTCGATCCGGCCATGGCGGCATTCAACCAGGCCGTCAAGGAGGCCAAGCTGCCGCCGACCGTGCAGCAGCTGGTGAGCGGCGATACCAAGATCCAGGGCGAGATGGTCCAGGGCTTCATCAACGCGATGATCCTCGGGCTTATGCTGGTCTTCGCGGTGCTGATCCTGCTGTTCAAGGACGTCCTGCAGCCGATCACCATCGTCTTCTCGCTGTTCCTGGCGACAGGCGGCGTGGCGATCGCGTTGATCGTGACCAACAACGCGCTGTCCATGCCCGTGATGATCGGCATCCTGATGCTGATGGGCATCGTGGCCAAGAACGCGATCCTGCTGGTCGATTTCGCGATCGAGATGATGCATCGCGGCATGAAGCGATCGGAAGCCATGGTGGAGGCGGGCCGCAAGCGTGCCCGGCCGATCATCATGACGTCGATCGCGATGTCGGCTGGCATGTTGCCGTCGGCGCTGGGCGTGGGCGAGGGCGGTGCGTTCCGTGCGCCGATGGCCATCGCCGTGATGGGCGGCATCATCGTCTCGACAGTGCTGTCGCTGGTGGTTGTACCGGCCTTCTTCCTGATCATGGACGACCTGTCGCGCCTTCTCGGCTGGCTGTTCGGTCGCTTCATCGGCAAAAAGGAGGAGGAGCAGTCGGCGCTCGAGAACGAGGAACTGACCCGGCTTCTCAACGAGAACAGCCGGACGATCTCCTCTCTCGAGGAGCGCCTCCAGCGTCTCGAAACCGATCGCAGCGCGCCCGAGATCGTCACTACGGGCAAAGGCAAACGCGCGACCGCTGCCAACGACATAGCCAGCAAGCCGCTTGCAGCGGAGTAATCTCTGGGCACCGAAGACAGGGGTTCCGCCGATTGGCGGAGCCCCTTTTCTACCCTGAATATTGTCGGACATTTGATCTAGATCAATTTCACTTCCACCCGCCGCGATATCGTTCCAGCATTCGAAGTTTATCGCGGGAGATGGGTCGTGAACCGAAGCATGAAGATGAGTGCTCGAGACCGGGAGGTCGCGCTGAGATCGGTCCTGCTGGCGGAACTCGAGCCGCGGCTGCAGCGCCGCATGCTCGATGTCGCCGCGGTCGTGTCCTGCCGGGCGCGCGAAGTGATCATTCCCGACGCTACGACGCCGCGACAGTTCTTCGCCGTGCTGAGCGGGCATGTGCGTCTCTACAAGGTCGACGGCCGGGGCCGGGAGGCGGATGTCGCCATCTATGGTCCGGGCGACGTGTTCGGCGAATGCGCGCTCTTTCTCGACGGTTGCTATCCGTTCCAGGTGCAGGCTGCCGAGGCAGTGACGCTAGCTGCCTTCGACCTCCATGGCGTGGAGGCCCTGATCAAGGAGGAGCCGGCCCTGATGCTTGCGATCAGCAAGTTGTTGGCGCGCCACAGCACCGAGGCGCGGCTGAACGTGGCGAACGATCGGCTCAATACGGCGCCGCAGCGGGTTGCCAAGTATCTTCTCGAACTCTGGCGCGCTCAGGGCGGCCCGGGCAATGCCTTTAGACTGCCGTTCCAGAAGAGCCTGCTGGCCGGCCAGCTCGGTCTGGCACCCGAGGCGCTGTCGCGCGCTTTCGCCATGCTCAAGAAGACGGGTGTCTCGATCCGAGGACGCATGGTGCAGATCACCGATGCGGAGGCCCTCGAGAATTTCTGAAGGGGTGATGGTTAGCGCCGCGCCGGCGCGTTCCGGCGCGACAGGGGATCCCTTTGATGCCATCCGATATTCGCCAGGAACGGCGTTGACCATCGCCCCGTGATTTTGGTAACCATGCCGGTGCGCGGGTATGATGTAATGGCAGCCTGTCAGCTTCCCAAGCTGAACGCGCGGGTTCGATTCCCGCTACCCGCTCCATTTCTGTGCTCTATTGTTTCGAACATGTGCTTCGCCGGACTTGCCTCCGGCACATCCGATCGACAGGCGCGTCGGGTGGTGATGGCGGGGTGCGCTGGGCAAACTAAAACTGCGGACAATGGCCGGCTGGATGGACATCGGTGCGGGCCTCTCGTAGCTTGGCCGAAAATCCACCGCCCGGTATGATGTCCGATGGCCGATGAGCGTATCGAACGCCGCCTTGCAGCAATCGTTGTCGCCGACATCGTTGGCTATTCCCGGATGATGGGAGCCGACGAGGCGGGGACATTGGCGCTGCTGCGGGAGCGTCGCGAGACCCTCGTCAATCCGATCGTGCGTGAGCATGGCGGGCGCGTCGTGAAGGTCATGGGCGACGGGTTCCTCCTGGAGTTTCCGAGTGCCGTCAATGCCACTTCGGCGGCAATCGCGCTGCAGTTGAAGCTGGCCGAAGTGAATGTCGATGAGCCCGACGCCCGACGGATTGTCCTGCGCATCGGGATCAATCTTGGCGACGTCGTGGTCGAGGACGGCGATCTCTACGGCGACGGCGTCAACATCGCCGCGCGGCTGGAAAATCTAGCCGAGCCGGGCGCAATCTATGTGTCGGCGGGCATACGCGACCAGGTGAAGCGGAAGCTTGCCTTCGATTTCGACAATCTCGGACCGAAATCCCTGAAAAATATCGCCGAACCCGTCCAGGTCTATCGGGTTCTCTATTCCTCTCCTTCGGCGACCGATCGCGATGCGCCTGTGGCGCCACCCGCACCCCTGCCTCTGCCGTCAAAGCCCTCGATCGCGGTTCTGCCGTTCACCAACATGAGTGGCGAGGCCGGGCAGGACGTCTTCACCGACGGCCTGACGGAAGACCTGATCACCGACCTGTCGCGAAACGCCGGGCTGTTCGTGATCGCCCGCCATTCGACCTTCGCCTACAAGGGACGGGCGATCGATGTCAGGCTGATCGCCCGAGAACTCGGCGTCCGCTACATTCTCGAGGGAAGCGCCCGCCGGGCGGCCAATCGGATACGCATCAACGTCCAGCTCATCGACGCCCTGGGTGGCGACCACCTCTGGGCAGAACGCTTCGACCGCGACCTCGAGGACATATTCGGCGTGCAGGACGAGGTCGTGGGCAAGATCGTCGAGGCACTGGTCGGCAGGCTCACGACCTTGCCGCCGCGCGTCCATCCGAGGAGCGTGGAGGCCTATGATCTCTGCGTCCGGGGGCGCGCGCTGATCTCCGCCTTCACCAGTTCGCCGGAGGCGATCCGCGAGGCGCGGATGCTGTTGACGCAAGCGGTGACGATCGAACCAGGATATGCGGAAGCGTTCCGCTGGCTGGCTTTCGTTCACTGGCAGTTCTGGGCCCACGACATCGAAGCGTCGCCGGAGGCGAACCGTTCGATATCGCTTGATCTGGCCCGCAAGGCCGTCGCCCTCGATGCGAACGACGCCGCCAACCGGTGGCTCCTCGGCTATCTGTTGGCTTATGAGAAGAGCTGGGCGCAGAGCGACGACGAGTTCGCGGCCGCCTTTGCGATCGATCCCAACCATGCGGATGCGCTCTGCGCCTGGTCGGAGCTGATGGCCCTGGCCGGCCGGGCAACCGAGGCGATCGAACTGGCACAGAAGGGGCTGCGACTGAACCCCCAGCCGCCGGGTTTCTATTTCTGGCAGCTCGGCCTCGCGCATTACGCCGCCGGCCAGTATGAAGAGGCCGTCAAGGTTCTGCGCCTTGAGGCGACCTATCGCAGCGGCTCGCGCCGTATTCTTGCGGCCGGCCTGGCGCAACTCGGGCGAATGGAGGAAGCCAGACGCGAAGCGGCGCTCTTCATCGCCACCACGCCGCATTTCCGGGTTGGCCCATGGGCCGCTGCGCAACCCGCCCGCGATGCCGCGACCATTCAACGCTTCGTCGAGGGATACCGTCTGGCGGGATTGCCGGAATAGGCTCAAGCGTCTTGCTTCCCGCATCCGGTGGTCGAGCGGATGCCGTCAGCTCAGCCAGGACTGCCAGGTGCGAAAGCGGGTGATGGCGTCTGCCTCGATCGACGGTCCGAGGGATGACGCAATGCTGCGGGCGCGCTTGGGCGCGAAGCCGAACTGGCGCCGGAAGGCGCGGCTGAAATGCGCGGCACTCACGAAGCCGAATTCGCGCGCGACCTCCCCGACCGCCCGACCATCGCCCGAATTGAGGCGGGCGTGGATCGTTTCCAGGCGCCGCCTGCGGATAAAGGCCGAGACGCCGCCGACATCCGCGAAGGCCCGGTAGATGTTGGATTGTGATGCACCGAGATCAGTGGCGATGCGCGCCGCGCTCAGGTCCGCCGCCGCCAGATGACGGTCGATATAGGCTTCGGCCCGCTGCCTCAGTGGCAGCCGTCTGCGCGCTGCCGCCGCGGGATTGGCTTCGCCCGTCGCGCGAAGGGCGGAGGCGAGGAGGGTGACGAAGGCGGTGGTGAGGTTCTTGGCGTCCGTTGACGTCATGTCCTGCAGATGGTCGACGAGCGACAGCAGGTAGGCCGCCATGAGACGACCCCAGGGACCGCCGATCACGTCGCCATGGTGATGATAGGGCTCGAGCGTCGCGGTGGCGAAGGCGCGCCGCGATACTGAGCAGGTGATGCATTCGAGTGCGCCGCTTTCGGTCGTCAACGCCCGGCAGGCGTCGAAAGTGGCCACCTGACCCTGCCAGAGCTGCCGTTCGTCCGCATTGCCATCGGTCCGGAACCTCAGCGTTCCCGCATTGATCAGCACGACCTGAACGAGGTCAAGCCCGTCGGCGCGGATCATCTCGGTGGTGCGGAGAAATGTCGTCGGATCTATCCGCGAATGCGTCAGGACCATGTCGCCCAAAGTCCATGCATCGACGAGTGCCCGGAACGGTTCGGTGGTCGCGACCGGGCGGGTGATGCGATGGGTAGCCACCGCGCTGCTCCAAAGAGAAAACTGATCGTTCGGCGGGTATTGGCTGGAGTCGAAATGAATGTGGGGAATTGTGTCGGGAATATTCATATGAAAATCCGGCAGTCTTTCTGTCTGGGCGCTCTATCACATAGCCGCTGATCTTTGCGGGAAATTGACTTCACGCGTCATCGTTCTTGCCTCCTCCATCCAAAGTCAAGTCAAGACATCGAGAGGTGCGGGTTTGACGTTGCCGCCTTATTTTCCTGTCTCTAATCAAGAACTTGGGATGTTCGTCAAGGCCTCCGGGGCATGACCTGGACCGCCTCCTCCTCGCGTCGCCCCCGTTTTCGATGGCCGAAGCGATGAAGCGGGTGGCGCGCCGTCCCCGTCGATCCGGCGGCTTTTCAGGAAGGAGATTTTCATGGTCTATCATATCACGGAAGGCCCCCGCACATCGGTCAATACGACCCAGGTTGACTTTCAGGATGAGAGTTCCATAGCCACCCTTGCGGATGGCGGATGGATCGTGACCTGGACGTCGGCCGTCTCCACGACCGGTTTCGATGTCTTTCAGCAGCGATACGGAGCCGACGGGAATCCTCTTGGCAGCGAGACTCTCGTCAACACGATCAGAACGGATTGGCAGCTGGCCTCCGGCGCCATCGGCCTCCCCAACGGCGGATGGCTGGTTACCTGGACGTCGGGAAACTTCGCCAGGGGCATCACTCTCACCGACATCTACCAGAAGCAATTCGATGCCGGCGGGACGGAGCTGAGTTCCGAAACGCGCGTGAACACGGCGACCAGCGATTACCAGGTAGACCCGACCGTCGCCCTGCTCTCCGATGGCGGCTGGGTGGTCGCCTGGACCTCCTACAGACAGGACGGCAGCTTCAGCGGAGTCTACCAGCAGCGCTTCACGTCGGCTGGCGTTGCGGTTGGGGGAGAAGTTCAAGTCAACACGAGCATCTGGGGAAGTCAGGACTATGTCAAGGTGGCGGCTCTCGCCGACGGCGGGTGGCTCGCTGTGTGGATTAGCGAAGATCAAGCGAATCCAGGCCAGAGCGCGAGAGGCCTCTACCAGCAGCGCTACGACGCCAGTGGTCTGGCGGTCGGCACGGAGACGCTGGTCAACCGTACAAGCCAGGCGGAATACACCTATTTCCCCGCGGTTACGGGCCTGCCTGACGGGGGCTGGATCGTGACATGGACGGCCAGTGATCCGAGCGGCGCGCACGATATCCGCCAGCAGCGCTTTGACAACCGCGGCGCTGCCATGGGCTCCGAGTTCACCGTCAATTCCTCGACCACGGGCCTGCAGGGATCTCCGAACGTTGCGGCCCTGCCGGACGGCGGATGGGTGGTCGTGTGGTGCAACACCTATCTCGGGGAAGTCCAGATGCAGCGCTACGCCGCTGACGGATCGGTTTTGGGGCCGGAGACGACAGTCGGCCTGGCGACTTCCTATATCATCCCCAAGATCACGGTGCTCGAGACCGGTGCCTGGGTCGTGAGCTGGACCGACACGGATGCAGACTATACGGGCATCTTCCAGCGCTGGTTCGCGCCCGACGTCGACGGCACGGCGCAAAACGATACGCTAGCGGGGACCGGTCTCGGAGAGACGATCCGGGGCTATGCGGGCGACGACAACTACACTGTCAACAACGCGCTCGACGTCATCGTGGAAGACCCCGGTGCCGGCACCGATTCCGTCCGGAGCTCGGTCACTTTCGGTCTCGGCGACAATATCGAGAACCTGACTCTGACGGGGTCCGGCGACGTGGACGGCATCGGCAACGACCAGGCCAACATCCTCGTCGGCAACGCCGGCAACAACCGTCTGCAGGCCAAGGGCGGCAACGACAGCCTCGATGGCGGCGTCGGCATCGACGTCATGGATGGCGGCACCGGCAACGACACCTATTCTGTCGACGATACCGACGACGTCGTCGTCGAAGCTGCGGGCGGAGGGTCCGACACGGTCTATGCCGCGGCGAGTTTCTCGCTGTCCGGCAACATCGAGATGCTGGTCCTGACAGGCACCGGCAACATCAACGGCTCTGGCAACGGGCTCGCAAACACGATCACTGGCAATGCCGGCGCCAACCGCCTGGATGGGGCCGGCGGGGCCGACACGATGACCGGCGGAGGAGGCGATGATAGCTACATCGTCGACAATTCCGGCGATGTCGTCGTCGAAGCGTCCGGCGGCGGGACCGACACCGTCTATTCCGCGGTCAGTTACAGTCTGACAGCCAATGTCGAAAATCTCGTCCTCGTCGGCGTCGGCAACATCGACGGCACCGGCAACGGGCTCGCCAATACGGTTGCCGGAAATTCGGGCGCCAACGTACTCGATGGTGGTGCCGGCGCCGACCTCCTGAGCGGCGGCGGAGGTGACGACACCTACATCATCGACAATGCCGACGATGTCGTGTCGGAAGCCGTCGCAGCCGGGACGGACACGGTGCGATCCTCCGTGAACTTCGTGCTCGGGGTCAATATCGAAAACCTCGAGCTGATCGGCACGGGCAATATCGACGGCACGGGCAATGCGCTCGCCAACCAGATTACGGGAAACGCCGGCAACAATGTTCTCGTCGGCGGTGCGGGCGCCGACACCATGACCGGCGGCAACGGCAATGATGTCTACGACGTCGACAGTGCCGGCGACGTGGTGATCGAGGTTGCGAATGGTGGAAGCGACACGATCCGGGTCGCCTTCACCTGTACGCTGGGTGCAGAGATCGAAAACCTGCTGCTCGTCGGCGCCGGAAATCTTTCCGGCACCGGCAATGGATCGGCCAATATCCTGACCGGCAATGGTGGCAACAACACGCTTGCCGGCCTCGACGGCAACGACACGCTCGCTGGCGATGCGGGCGACGACATCCTGCTCGGCGGCGCCGGTGCCGACACGATGGACGGCGGCGCCGGCAACGACAGCTACGACGTTGATAATGCCGGTGACACTGTGACGGAGAGTGCCGGCGGTGGCACCGACACCGTCACGGCGTCGGTGAGCTTCGTGCTCGGCGCCAATGTCGAGAACCTTGTCTTGACGGGAAGCGCCACGATCGACGGTACCGGCAATGGTCTCGCCAACGCCCTTTCCGGCAATTCCGGCAACAACCTGCTGGATGGGGGAGCTGGCACCGACACGATGACCGGCGGTGGCGGCAACGATGTCTACGTCGTGGACGATGTTGGCGACGTCGTGGTCGAGGCAGCCAATGGCGGGACGGATACGCTGCGGGCGTCGATCAGCCTGGCGCTCGGCGCCAATGTGGAAAACCTGGTGCTGACGGGCACGGCAAGCATCAACGGTGGCGGCAATGCTCTCGCAAATCGCCTGACGGGAAACGCGGGCAGCAATGTGCTGACGGGCGGCGCGGGCGCCGATCGCATGGAGGGTGGCGGCGGCAACGACACCTATGATGTGGACGATGCCGGCGATACCGTGGTCGAGGCCGCAGGCGGGGGGCGGGACACGGTTCGGTCTGGCTTGTCCTTCGTGCTTGCGGATGCCGTGGAAGACCTGGTCCTCATCGGCAGCGGCGACATTTCCGGCACCGGTAACGCCTTAGCCAACAGCCTGACCGGCAATGCCGGCGCGAATGTCCTGTCCGGCGGGGGCGGTGCGGATCTCCTGCAGGGCGGGCTGGGGGCGGACCGGTTCGTCTTTGCCAGGCTTTCGGACACCAAGGTCGCCGAGCGTGACACGATCGCGGATTTCAGCCATATCGAGCGCGACCAGATCGATCTCTCCGCCATCGATGCGCGGACCGCTCGCGCCGGCGATCAGGCCTTCACCTTCATCGGTGAGACCTCCCGTTTCCGGGGATCACAGGGGGAACTTCGCTATACGAATTCAGCAGGCGACACTTTCGTCTACGGCGATGTCGACGGCGACAAGAAGGCGGATTTCTGCATCGTGGTCGATCTCACCATCGATCTCGTCCGCAGCGATTTCGTGCTCTAGCACTATTGTGGTGGCGAAGGCTCGGCGCGGGTTCCTCCGTGCTCACGGAAATGTGTGCGGTGGCCCGTGGAAGGTCCGGACTTGCACCCAGAAAACGTCTTCGAATCCGGACGCTGCTTTTGATAAGAGAGCCGCTCAACAGCAACGGAATCACTGCATGGACCGCCTCAAGGCCCTCCTCGAATCGCGCCGGTTCGAGATCGCCATCACCTGGCTCATCATCGTCAACGCCGTCACGCTCGGGCTGGAGACCGTTCCCGCGATCATGGCCGATTGGGGGGATCTCCTGTATCTGATCGACCACGCGCTGCTGGCGGTGTTCGCCGCCGAGCTGCTCGCGAAGATGCTCCTCTATCGCCTGCAATTCTTTCGCGATCCGTGGCGGGTCTTCGACTTCGTTGTGGTCGGCATTTCGCTCCTGCCGTCGAGCGGCCCCCTCTCCATTCTGCGCGCGCTCCGCGTCCTCCGCGTGTTGCGCCTGGTCTCGATCATCCCGTCGATGCGGCGCGTGGTCGGCGGACTGTTCCGCGCGCTGCCGTCGATGGGCTCGATCTTCCTCCTGCTGATGCTGGTCTTCTATGTCTTCTCCGTCATGGCGACCAAGCTCTACAGCGCGACCTTCCCCGAGATGTTCGGCAATATCGCAGCCTCCGCCTTCACGCTGTTCCAGGTCATGACGCTCGAAGGCTGGGCGGGCGACGTCGTGCGCCCCGTGATGGAACGGCATCCGCAGGCCTGGATGTTCTTCCTGCCGTTCATTCTCGCAACATCGTTCACGGTGCTGAACCTGTTCATCGGCATCATCGTGTCGGCCATGGAGAGCGAGCACGAGGCAGCGCTCGAGACGAGCCGCGAGGAAATGGAAGAGGGACAGGCGGAGATCCTGCGCGAGGTCCGCCAGATGCGGCAGGAACTCGCCGAGCTCCGGGCGGCGGCGCGGTCGAGCGTCGGCGGCTGAACGGCGTCAGTCCGTCTCGCCGCGGAAGTGCTTGGAAAGCTTGAGACCCTGCGCCTGGTAGTTGGAGCCGACGCCGGCGCCGTAGAGCGCGTCCGGCAGGCCGTCCATATGCTCGTAGACCAGGCGGCCGATGATCTGCCCATGGTCGAGGATGAAGGGCACGTCGTGGCTTCGGACTTCGAGTACGGCGCGTGCGCCTGCGCCGCCGGCGCCGGCATGGCCGAAACCAGGATCGAAAAAGCCGGCATAATGGACACGGAATTCGCCGACCAGCGGATCGAAGGGCACCATTTCGGCCGCGTATGCCGGCGGAACATGCACGGCCTCGCGGCTGACGAGGATGTAGAACTCGTCGGGATCGAGGATCAGCTCGTTCCTGCCCCGGCTGTAGATCGGGTCCCAGAAGTCGTAAACGTCGTGGGCGGCCTTGACGTCGACATCGATGACCGCGGAGTGGCGCTTGCCGCGATAGCCGACCAGACCGTCCGGGCCCGTCCCTTCGAGGTCTATCGACAGGGCGATCGAGGATCCCGATATAACAGGGGTTTCGCTCGCCACAAGTGTCTCGGCGAGATGCAGCGCCAGCATCTCGTCTTCCCGCAGCAGCGACTGGCCGTTGCGGAAGCGGATCTGGGACAAGCGAGAGCCGCGCCTGACGACGATTGGGAAGGTCTTCGGGGAAATCTCCAGGTAGAGCGGGCCCTTGTAGCCGGCCGGAATCTGGTCGAATTCCTGGGCGTAGTCGGTAATGACCCGCGTGAAGATATCCAGGCGTCCGGTCGAGCTCTTGGGATTGGTGGAGGCAGAGAGCGAGGCCGGCAGGTCGAGGCTCTCGACCAGTGGCACGATATAGACGCAGCCGGTTTCCAGAACGGCACCTTCCGCCAGATCGATCACGTGCAGCTTTAGCCGGTCCAGCTTGTCGGCCACGCGCTTGGTGGGCCCGGGGAGAAAGGACGCGCGGACACGGAATGCCTTGCCGCCGAGGCGCAGATCGAGGCTTGCCGGCTGGATCTGATCCTTGTCGAGCGGCCGGTCCGCCGAGAGTCGCCCCTCGTCGAACAGCGTCCGTATTGCGCGATCTGCGAGGATGCCGGTCATTCTTACTCCCATCGTTGGCCGGACAATAGAAACCCCGTCCGGTTGACGCAAGCGTGGAGATGGAGTAAGCCCGCCTCATCCCGTGGTGATTTGGCCGGCCGGCTTGCAGCCACGTTAAACAACTAGCTAAAAAGGCCGGGTTCGTGGAAACCGGCCTGCTTTTGCGGCCGGTTTTTTGGTGTTTGAAGGTGATGAGATGAGCAAGACCTGGCGCCCCGCAACCAAGCTCGTACATGGCGGCACGCAGCGTTCGCAGTATGGCGAGACTTCCGAGGCGATCTTCCTGACCCAAGGCTTCGTCTATGACAGTTCCGAAGCCGCCGAGGCGCGGTTCAAGGGTGAGACGGACGGTTTCATCTATGCGCGCTATGGCAGCCCGACCAACGACATGTTCGAAAAGCGCATGTGCCTGCTCGAAGGCGCTGAGGATGCGCGCGCGACCGCTTCCGGCATGGCGGCGGTGAGTGCGGCGATCCTCTGCCAGCTGAAGGCGGGCGATCATATCGTCGCAGCCCGAGCACTCTTCGGCTCCTGCCGCTGGGTGGTCGAGACCCTCGCGCCCCGCTACGGCATCGAATGCACGCTCATCGACGGCAAGGATCTCGGCAATTGGGAGCGTGCGATCCGGCCGAACACCAAGGTCTTCTTCCTGGAAAGCCCGACCAATCCGACGCTCGAAGTGGTCGATCTCGCAGGCGTGGCAAGGCTCGCCAATCAGGTCGGCGCCAAGGTTGTCGTCGACAACGTCTTTGCGACGCCGCTCTTCCAGAAGCCGCTGGAGCTCGGCGCTCATGTCGTGGTCTATTCCGCCACCAAGCACATCGACGGCCAGGGTCGCTGCCTCGGCGGGGTCGTGTTGTCGGACAAGGAATGGATTGACGCCAACCTGCACGACTATTTCCGCCATTCCGGGCCGGCCATGTCGCCGTTCAACGCCTGGGTGCTGCTCAAGGGCCTCGAGACGATGGCGCTCCGCATCAAGCAGCAGACCGAGAATGCCGCGAAGGTCGCCGATTTCCTCGCGGGCCATGGCGCGGTCGGTCGGGTGATTTATCCCGGCCGCAAGGACCATCCGCAGGCCGACCTGATCGCACGGCAGATGACCGGCGGCTCGACCCTGGTCGCGTTCGAACTCAAGGGCGGCAAGGATGCGGCATTCGCCGTGCAGAATGCACTCGGCGTCGTGTCGATTTCCAACAATCTCGGTGACGCCAAGAGCCTGATCACCCATCCGGCCACAACCACCCACAAGAACCTGAGCGAGGATGCCCGCGCCGAGCTCGGCATCTCGGCTGGCCTCCTGCGGCTCTCAGCCGGAATCGAGGATGTCGAAGACCTGATCGAGGATTTCGACCGCGCGCTGGCGAATGTCCGGCGCTGACAGCAGATGTTCGTGGTAGCGCTACCACGACAGATGATGCTAGTGTTCCTGCAGGACCGGAACCGCACGTGCCGGTCCTGTCTCCCTCCGGGAGGCGCCGTCAATCCTGAGGCCCTTGCCCAGCTCGCCGGAACACGCCATGTCCGAGACCCCCGCTGCCAAACGCCGCCTGCGTTCGCAGGACTGGTTCGACAATCCTGATCATGTCGACATGACCGCGCTCTATCTGGAGCGTTTCATGAACCAGGGGATCACGCCGGAGGAGCTGCGGTCCGGCAAGCCGATCATCGGCATCGCGCAATCTGGCAGCGACATCAATCCCTGCAACCGTCACCATATCGAGCTGGCACGCCGGGTGCGTGATGGCATCCGCGACGCCGGCGGAATCGCGATCGAATTTCCCACCCACCCGCTGTTCGAGAACTGCAAGCGACCGACGGCCGCCCTCGACCGAAACCTCGCCTATCTCGGCATCGTCGAGATCCTCTACGGCTATCCGTTCGACGGCGTCGTGCTGACCACCGGCTGCGACAAGACCACGCCGTCGGCGATCATGGCGGCATCGACGGTCGACATTCCGGCCATCGTCCTGTCGGGCGGGCCGATGCTCGATGGCTGGCACGAGGGCGACCTCGTCGGATCCGGCACCGTGATGTGGCGGATGCGGCGGCGTTATGGCGCCGGCGAGATCGACAAGGAAGAGTTCATGCAGGCGGTGCTCGATTCCGCCCCGTCGATCGGTCATTGCAACACGATGGGCACCGCATCGACGATGAACGCGCTCGCCGAGGCGCTCGGGATGTCGCTGACCGGCTGCGGCAACATTCCCGCTGCCTATCGCGAGCGCGGCCAGATGGCCTACCGGACGGGACGTCGTGCGGTGGAGATCGTACACGAGGATCTAAAGCCGTCCGACATCCTGACGCGCGCGGCCTTTCTCAACGCCATCAGAACCAATTCGGCCATCGGCGGCTCCACCAATGCCCAACCGCATCTCGCTGCGATGGCCAAGCATGCCGGTGTCGAGCTCTTTCCGGACGACTGGCAGGTCCACGGCTACGACATTCCCTTGCTCGCCAACGTCCAGCCGGCGGGAAAGTATCTCGGCGAGCGTTACCACCGCGCCGGCGGGACGCCGGCAGTGATGTGGGAACTTCTGCAAGCCGGCAAGCTCGACGGCAGCTGTCGGACCATCACCGGTCGTACGATGGCCGAAAATCTCGACGGACGGGAAGCGACCGACCGCGAGGTGATAAGGGCCTATGCCACACCGCTCAAGGAACGCGCAGGCTTTCTGGTGCTCAGGGGCAACCTGTTCGATTTCGCGATCATGAAGATGAGCGTGGTGTCCGAGGAGTTCCGACGCCGCTATCTGGAGAAGCCGGGCCGCGAGGGCGTGTTCGAGGGCCGTTGCGTCGTCTTCGACGGGTCCGAAGACTATCACCGTCGGATCAACGATCCTGCCCTCGATATCGACGAGAGGACGATCCTCGTCATCCGCGGCGCCGGCCCGAAGGGCTGGCCGGGGTCGGCCGAGGTCGTCAACATGCAGCCGCCGGATCATCTCCTGAAGCGCGGCATCACCAGCCTGCCGACAATCGGCGACGGTCGCCAGTCGGGCACCGCCGACAGCCCCTCGATCCTCAATGCGTCGCCGGAAAGTGCGGCCGGCGGCGGGCTTGCCTGGCTTCGCACCGGTGACAGGATTCGCATCGACTTCAATGCCGGCCGCTGCGACATGCTGGTCGAGGATGCCGAGATCGGGCGGCGCAAGTCGGATGGCATTCCCGCTGTCCCGGCCGATGCCACGCCCTGGCAGCGGCTCTACCGCCAGAACGTCAATTCGCTTGCTGAGGGTGCGACGCTCGACGGCGCGCCCGGCTTCCGCCAGATCGCCAAGATCCCGCCGCGGCATAACCACTGAGGGTGCGAGACCGCACACGCTTCCGTGACTTGCCAACCCGAGCCACAGAACATATCATGAACAAATGGCTCAAAAGACTCTGCGGGAAAAACTCGCCATCCTCAGCGATGCGGCGAAATATGATGCATCCTGTGCCTCGAGCGGCACCGAGAAGCGCCACTCGACAGGCGGCAAGGGACTCGGCTCGACCGAGGGTATGGGCATTTGCCATGCCTATGCGCCCGACGGTCGCTGCATCTCGCTGCTGAAGATCCTGATGACCAATTTCTGCATCTACGACTGCGCCTATTGCGTCAACAGGGTTTCAAGCAATGTCGAGCGGGCCCGGTTCTCCGTCGAAGAGGTGGTGTGGCTGACGCTGGAATTCTATCGGCGCAATTACATCGAGGGCCTGTTTCTGTCGTCCGGCATCATCAAGTCGCCGGACGAGACCATGGGCAGCATGGTACGGATCGCGCGGGAACTGCGGACCGTCCACGACTTCCGCGGCTACATCCATCTCAAGACCATTCCGGACGCGTCGCCTGCCCTTGTCGAGGAGGCGGGTCTCTTTGCAGACCGGCTCTCGGTCAACATCGAGTTGCCGACGGATGCGGCGGTGCAGCGCTACGCGCCGCAGAAGAGCCCCTTGACCATCCGTCGCGCGATGGCCGACCTGAAGCTGAAGATCGCCGAATATGGCGAAACCACGCTGGTGACGAAGACGCGCAAGAAATTCGCGCCGGCCGGCCAGAGCACGCAGATGATCATCGGCGCCGACACCGCGACCGACGGCGACATCCTGATGCGAAGCGAGGCGCTCTACAGCGGATATGGACTGAAGCGCGTCTATTACTCCGCGTTCAGCCCCATTCCCGACGCGTCCTCCGCCCTGCCGCTGGTACGGCCGCCGCTGGTTCGCGAGCACCGGCTCTACCAGGCGGATTGGCTGACGCGCTTCTATGGCTTCTCGGCGGCGGAGATCGCCGGCGCACATCCGGGCGGCATGCTTGATCTCGACATGGATCCCAAGCTTGCCTGGGCGCTTGCCAACCGCCAGCATTTTCCGCTCGACGTCAACCGTGCGCCGAGGGAGTTGCTCCTGCGGGTGCCGGGCTTCGGCACGAAGACGGTCAATCGCATACTCAATTCACGCCGACAGCGCCGTCTAGGCTATGACGATCTGCTGCGGCTGGGTGCCATCATGTCGAAGGCGAAGTCCTTCGTCACCTGTACCGGATGGTCGCCGGGAGCGCTGACCGATTCCGAGAGACTGGCGCAGCGCTTCTCGCCGGTGCCACGGCAGCTGAGCCTGTTCTGATGATCGTGACGGAAATGCCCCGGATCGGCTTTGCCGAAGCCTGGCGGCAAGAGGCGCGTCGCCTCCTCGGCGCCGGCATCTCTCCCGGCGGTATCATCTGGCGTGAGGAAGGGCAGCCAGCGGATCTTTTCGGCGACAGTCCATCACCGTGGCCCGAGGGCGCCCCCGCCACTTCGCTTCTGGTGCCGAGGGCCTTCCCCGCGATCGCAGAGGCAGCCGTCTGCCATTCCGCGGGGGACCGGTTCTCGCTGCCCTATCGCGTGCTCTTCCGCCTGCAGGCGGAACGTCGCCTGCTCGAGGATCGCTCGGACCCCGATGTCGCCTGTCTGTTCGAGCTCGAGAAGTCGGTGCGCCGCGACACACACAAGATGCATGCCTTCGTCCGCTTCCGTGAGGTGGGTGTCGCAGCGTCCGGCCGCCGGCAGTTCGCCGCCTGGTTCGAGCCGCAGCATCATATTCTCGAGCGCGGCGCACCGTTCTTCGTGCGCCGCTTCGCGGACATGGACTGGATCATTGCAACCCCGGGACTGCTCGCGCGTTTTGAGAGCGGCCGGTTGACGGTCGAGCGCTCCGAGAGCCGGCCCGACATTCCCGAGGACGATGCCGACGATCTCTGGCGGACCTATTTCGCCAACATCTTCAATCCAGCGCGGCTGAAGATCCAGGCGATGAAGTCTGAAATGCCAGTCAAATACTGGAAGAACCTGCCCGAGGCCCGCCTCATTCCAGGGCTGATCGCCGGCGCGGAAGCGGCGGCGAAGGCGATGCAGGACAGGATGCCGACCATGACAAATCCCAGAACAGCCCGTGTGGTCGGCCGCGTGCCGCTGCCGCCGGAGGCCGAGGCGCACGCCGAGCAACCGGAGTCGATCGAGGCGGCGCGCAAGGCCGCGGCCGTATGCAGCAGGTGCGACCTCCACCGCTATGCGACGCAGACCGTTTTCGGCGAGGGGCCGGCCTCAGCTGAGGTGATGTTCGTCGGCGAGCAACCCGGTGACAAGGAGGATCTGGTCGGCAAGCCTTTCGTCGGGCCCGCCGGTCGTCTGCTGGACGCCATGCTCGAAGAGGCAGGGATCGAACGCGACCGCTATTACGTCACGAATGCCGTGAAGCACTTCAAATTCGTGCCACGCGGCAAGCGCAGACTGCATCAGCGACCCAGCACCCACGAGATCGAGCGCTGCAAATGGTGGCTGGAGATCGAGCGAAGGCTCGTTGCGCCGAAACTGATCGTGGCGCTCGGTGCCACCGCTGCGCAGGCCGTCACGGGTCACGGGGAGGGAATTCTCAAGCGGCGGGGCCAAGTCGAGATGCACGCAGACGGCACGCCCGTCTTCATCACCATCCATCCCTCGGCAGTGCTGCGGGCGGGGGACGATGCAGCGCAGGCGGAGGCACGTCACTCGTTTCTGAATGATCTTCGCAGCTTGCGTCAGGTGCTGGAGGCGCTGCCCACGCGGGTCTGAATTGGATGCGCTTTCCGGCCGCCGGCCCGAAGGCCGGCAGCGGATGGTCCGTCAGGCGGTGCCTTCGATAAGGCTCGAAAGCGATGTCTGCAGTGCCGGGGCAATACGCTTCAAGTGTTGCAGGTCGATTGCCAGGCCGTCTTCGATGCGCGAGATTTCCGCGCCCGTCAGACCACAGGTCTCGGCGAGATCCTCGATGCTGTATCCGGCGGCACGCCTGCGCGACTTTACGCGGCTCGCAACGAGCGATACGTCAATTTCGTCGGTGTCGATCAATTCCGGTTTGCTGACTGGAATGTCCATAAACGTCCTCATGATATCGGAGAACCAGGCCGGCACTTGGTCGGGACCCTCGGGCGCTATGGCCAAGAATGGGTTGGCCGGCAAGCCAGGTAGTCAATCGTGTTCGCTGTCGCGCGCCTTCATCCCGGCTCGCGCAACATGATCCCAACGTCCGTCATTCTATGCTGCAACTGCGAAACGAGCAACAGTCCGCAGATCACTTTTTGTCGCAGCGCAAACAGAGGCTTGAGACCGGCCGGGCGTGCTGACAGTCCAAAATAGTGGGAATGGTACGGTTGGCTGGAGTCGAACCAGCGACCTCAGGAGCCACAATCCTGCGCTCTAACCAGCTGAGCTACAACCGCATCCAAAGCTCTGCCCGCAGACAGTGAGGCGTGACATACGAGGGGTTTGAATTTTTTTCAAGCCCCTCTCCGTCTTTATTTCACCCTGGGCGCCAGCCGGCGAGCGCCCTGACAGAGCCATCTACGACAAAGGCCGGGCTTGCCCGGCCTCCGACGCACTGTACAACGCGGGACAAACTGGTCAGGCAGAGACCTTGAAGGACGACATGGCCTTCTCGGCGGCGTCCTTGCCGGGCTTTGAGACGTTTTCCGCCACCTTCTTGGTGGTCTCGGTCAGGGCCTTGGCGTGCTCGACGGCCGATTCCGCCTGCTTGCGGAGAAAGGCGGTCTGGAGTTCGAAGAGCTCGGAGACGGACTTGACGCCGAGGAGGGACTCGAGATGGGCGAGCGAGCTCTCGGTGTTGGAGCGGATCATGCCGATGGCGGCCATGCCCAGCTCGACGGTGCCGGCCTGGGCGTTCTGGAGGGTCGCCTCAACGGTCTTGGTGGCCTCTTCCGTGGCTTCCTTCACCTTGGCAAGGGCTTCCTTGGTCTTGCTCGAGCTCTTTTCAGCGAGGTCGCGGAAGTTGTCGGAGAACTTGGAGGGGTCGAAGGCGGAGAAGGAGAAGACGTCGTCGGACGCGGTTTTCTTCGCGAATGCCATGATGGATGCTCCTATGAAAGGGCCCTTGCGGGGCTCGTCTGTTCGATAAGCATCATATAGCATCGAAAATTGTGCATTGCAACATGATATCGCAGTGCAGCAAAGTTAACCCTTCCATGTGATTTGCGCATGGCCCGGTGGACCCCCGGGCCCGGAAAAGTTATTAAAGAAGCGTTAATGCCGCGTTTACCAGTTTTGCGTTCCGGGATCCGCCATGCCGCAGGTTCATTACCCCTTCATTGACGTTGCCGTGCATCCCGCGGTTCGCGCGCGGTTTGCGGCGGGGGATGCCGTCGTGCTGTTTTCCCGGGACATGGCGGATGTCCTGTGGTCGAACGGCGAGGGCGCGCGGCTCTTCGGTTATCCGGCGATCTACGACCTCATCGAGCGTGGTCCGGACCGCGGCGCGGTGTCCTTCCGGCAACTCGCGGCGACCGCCCAGCAGCTGTCCACTGTGGGTGATCGGCGCGGCTTCGTCATCCGCACCGCCTCGGGTTTCCGCAGTACGGCCGTTCCGGCGGAGGTCGGCCTGATCGCGCTCGGCGGCGAGGATGTGGTAATGTTTTCCGCACCCGCGGTGTCGGGGAAGGAAGGACTGTCTGCGCTGCTGACCGGCTTCGACGATCCCGACACCCATATGGCGCTCCTGAGTGCTGACGGGACCGTGCTGCAGGCCTCGGGCGGCTTTTCCCATGTCGGCGTGATGCAGGATTCGGCCCAAGCCCTGATCACGGCCGCAAATCGCAGTGCCGAGGGGCTCGTCAAGCGTCCGATCCCGTCGGGCTCCGGCTACCTGCCGGCGGCCATCGGCCGGCTTGCCGACGACCTCTACCTGCTATTCTGCGTCGAGACGGCGATCGGTCGCATGGACGCGCCTGAAGACAGTGCCGAAGTTTCGCCGGTTCCCGCTGCCGTGGCGAATGAGGATCCCGGCGAGACGCCTGCCGGTCCGTCCGGCGAGGCAGAGCGCCCGGCGATGGCGGACAACGAGACCGCATCCACGGTCGTCGATGCCGATGCGCCGACCGCCGCGGTGGCGCCGGAGGACGACATATCGGTGATGGTGCCGGAGCCCGCGTCGCTCCCAGAGGAGGGCATGGCAGCCTCGGTTCCGTTCGCCGGAAGCGAGCCGCGGCCGGATGATGTCGCCGAGGCAATTGCCTCCATCGAGGACAGCACGGACAAGCCCGAGGACGCGCCCTCCCAACTTTCGGCTGATATCGCCGAGAGCGCGGAAGAGGCTCTCCCGCCGGTTGATTTCGATGCCTCGTCCTCTTCCCCTGCCGAGGACGAAAGCGACCAGGACGGTTCCGAAGACGCCCCGCCCGCGGAACAGACAGGTGAGGACGCTCTTGAACCTGCCGCAGCCGAGCCCCTCGCTTCGGCCGATTGGGAGGAGCAGGAGGACCATCAGGCCCCTGACCCCTCGACATCTGGCGACGATGTCGCGCTCTCTCCTGTCGAGCCTGATATCGACGCGGGTCACGATGACGACGCACCTGCAACAGTACCCTCGGATGACTCCACTCGGGAGTTGCACGCGACAGACCTCGGTGAAGGTGACCGGCAGTCGAGCGATGCCGTCTTCGATGCGGACGTTGCGGCAGAGGACGGCACCGACGATGCGTTGCCGGCTGTTGCGGGCTCTCATCCAGCGGATGTTCCGGTGGAAACGACCCCCTTTGCGGCCGACCCGGTCGGCGCGGAAGTCGAGGCGGCGGCCAGGGATGCTGTCGCTGAAACCGCCGAGCCGATCCTCGAACCCGAAGCAGCCGAAGAAAAGGCGGATGGTGCCTCGGCGGATGTGCCGGCGGTACCGTTCCAATTCGATCCTAAGGCGCGGCCTGTGCGCTTCGTCTGGAAGCTCGATGCCGGCGGGGTTTTCGCCGAGGTGTCGGACGAGTTCGCGCGAACCGTGGGCCCGCATGCCGGTGCCATCGTCGGACAGGCCTTCCGCGACCTCGCCGCCGTGTTCAACCTCGATCCCGACCACCAGATCGCTGACCTGCTCGACCGCCGCGACACCTGGTCCGGGCGCACCGTGAAATGGCCGGTCGAGGGCACGTCGCTGGTTGTGCCGGTCGATCTCGCAGCGCTCCCAACCTATTCGCGCGATCGCGAATTCGACGGTTTCCGTGGCTTCGGTATCATTCGCGTCGGCGATGCGGAAACCGATCCGCAAGGCCACGGCCTGATGATCGCCGAGAGCGCCACCGGCCATCCCGAGGCCGGCGAGGGAGATGAAGCGACCACGAAGGGAGACGACACGGCGACCGAGCTATCGATCGACGAGTTCCGCGGCGAGGTCCCGGCCCTCGACATCGTTTCCAATCCGCTCGCATCGTTTTCCGACAAGATCATCCAGCTCGAGGAAAGGCGCGCCAAGGCGGCGCGCGACGGCCTCAGCCCGAACGAACAGGCGGCACTCAAGGAGATCGCCCGGCAGCTGGAACCCTTCGGCAAGCGTCCGAACGAAGACATTCTGAAGACCTCCAGCGGACTGTTGCAGACCGAGGAAGCCGACCTTCCGGCCGAAGTTGCGCCTGCTGCCGACGCGATGCAGACGTCGGCCGACACAGGGGGCGACGTGCTTTCCGAGTTCGAGGGCGAGGACGACGAGGGTCTCGACGACCAGGGCGTTCAGAGCTTTTTTGAGGATCTCGGAACCGGGCCCGGCCTGACCGCCTATGCGATCGATCAGGTGCCGATGGCGATCCTGATCCATGCCGGCGACCGGCTGATCGAGGCGAACAGCGAGTTCCGCCGGCTGACCGGATACGACACGATTGCCGCGCTCGAACGTGCCGGAGGCCTGGACGCGCTGATCACGCGACGGGAAGGGCCCGATGCCGGCGTCTATCTGGTGCGAGCCGACGGCACACAGGTGCTGATCTCGGCACGACTGCAATCCGTCCGTTACGAGGGGGCAAGCGCCCTGATGCTGGCGCTGACGCCGGCCGTGGGATCGCTTGCCGCCGCGACAGCCGAGCCGCAAATCGTCGGCGAAAACGAACCGGCGCTGAAGCTCGCCGCCCTGCAAGTGGAGGTCGAGGAGTTGCGCTCGATCCTCGAGACGGCGACCGACGGCGTCATCGTGCTCGACACCGAGGGCCGCGTCCGCTCGATGAACCGTTCCGCCTCGGCGCTCTTCAACTTCGACGACGGCGAAATCCGCGGCAGGCCGTTCGTCATGCTGTTCGCGCACGAGAGCCAGAAGCAGGTGCAGGACTATCTCGCCGGCCTTGCGGGTCATGGCGTCGCCAGCGTGCTGAATGACGGCAGGGAGGTGATCGGCCGCGAAGCGTCGGGCGGCTTCATTCCGCTGTTCATGACCATGGGTCGGATGCCCGGCTCCAACAGCTATTGCGCCGTGATCCGTGACATCACCCAGTGGAAGCGTTCGGAAGAGGAGCTCCGGGCTGCCAAGCGTGCTGCGGAGACCGCCAACCAGCACAAGAGCGATTTTCTGGCGCGCGTCAGCCACGAAATCCGTACGCCGTTGAATGCCATCATCGGCTTTTCCGACATGATCGCGACCGAGCATTTCGGACCTGCAGGCCATTCGCGCTATGTCGAATATGCGAGCGACATCGGTCGATCGGGCCGGCACGTGCTCGATATCGTCAACGACCTGCTCGATATATCCAAGATCGAGGCGGGCGAGATGGATCTCGATTTTGGCGCGGTCGGGCTGAACGATTGCGTGTCGGAGGCGGTGTCGCTGGTCCAGCCGCAGGCCAATGCCCAGCGCGTCATCATCCGCACCTCGCTGTCGCAGGCGGTGCCGGACGTGGTTGCGGATCTCCGCTCGATCAAGCAGATCGCCCTCAACATTCTCGCCAATGCCATCCGCTACACGCCCTCCGGTGGCCAGATCGTCGTCTCGACAGCCTATGAACTTTCGGGATCGGTGACGCTCCGGATCCGCGACACCGGAGTCGGGATGTCGAAGGCGGAGCTCGAGCAGGCGATGAAGCCATTCGGGCAGGTCGCGTCAGGCACGCGCCAGCGCGGTGACGGTACCGGCCTCGGCCTGCCGCTGACCAGGGCGATGACCGAGGCCAACCGTGCCACCTTCGCCATTCATTCAGCGCCGAACGAGGGGACGCTGGTCGAGATCACCTTCCCGCCGCAACGGGTTCTCGCCGACTGACGTGAGCGGCGGAGGCCCGTGTCATTCCAGCCAATTCGAAAAGGGCGCGCGCCTCCCTTTCCTGACGCCACACTGTTCCGGCAGACTGCTTCCATTCCCGGCTAAAACGCTCTAAGAGGCTCGTCGGATACCTGACGCCGGAATACAAGTTTTGACCGTCCCTGCCGACTCCGCCGACCTCTTGCAGCAGCGGCCCCTCCGGCGCCGGCATGCTCCGGTGTTGCAGGCGATGGTCATCGTCGCCTCCGTGGCGGTCGCGGCCCCGCTTGCAGCGATCCTGTGGCTCGCAGTGACGGGCGGCACCGGCGATCTCCTTCATGTCGCGACCACCGTCCTGCCGCGTGCCCTGATGCGGACCGCGAGCCTGCTGGTGCTGATCAGCATCGCGACGGCGTTGACAGGCATTCTTGCCGCCTGGCTGACCACGGCCTTCGAATTCCCCTTCCGGCGCGCACTCACGGTTGCCCTCGTCCTGCCGCTCGCGATGCCGACCTATCTCGCCGCCTATGCGGCCGGCGAGTTCTTCGACTTTACCGGGCCGCTGCAGACGGCGATCCGGGCGCTTTTCGGCTACAGCCGGCCGAGCGAATACTGGTTTCCCGACATCCGCTCGGTCGGCGGCGCCACGCTCGTAATGGGCTCGGTCCTCTATCCCTATGTCTATCTCGCCTGCCGCTCGATGTTCCTGCTTCAGGGGCGTTCCGCGGCCGACGTCGCGCGGACCCTCGGCGCCTCTCCGCTCCGGGTCTTCCTGCGCGTGCAACTGCCGATGGCGCGGCCGGCGATCGTCGCCGGCCTGACGCTCGTCATGATGGAGACACTGAACGACATCGGCGCGGTCGAATATCTCGGGGTCAATACGCTGACCTTCGCGATCTACGATACCTGGCTCAATCGCGGCAGCCTGTCGGGCGCAGCGCAGATCGCGGGTGTGATGCTGGTCATCGTCGTGGTGCTGGTCATCGCCGAGCGGCACGCGCGGCGTAGCCAGCGCTTCAGCGGAACGAAAACAACCTCCGCCATTCCCGACGCCGCCCGGGTGCGGCTCGCACCCGCCTGGGGTTGGCTCGCCACGCTCTTCTGCCTCGCGCCGGTGTCGGCCGGCTTCTTCGTCCCGGCCTTCGTGCTCGGCGGCTATGCCCTCAAGCGGCTCGACACGCTCGTTACCGCCCGCGTCGGCGAGGCGCTCTGGACCACCGTCATGCTGGGTTTGGTCACAGCTGCCATCGCCGTGACCTTCGCTTTCCTGCTCGCCTATTCGGCGCGGGCTGGCCGGAGCCGGCCGACGGCGTTCGCCGCCCGTTCGGCGACGCTCGGCTATGCTGTGCCGGGCACGGTCCTGGCGATAGGCGTGCTGATCCCGCTTTCGGCGCTGGACAATGTCCTGACCTCCTCGATCCGCTCAGTGCTGGGCTTCAATCCCGGCCTGCTTCTGTCCGGCACGATGTTCGCGATCGTCTACGCCCTGACGGCCCGCTTCCTGACCATGGCAGAGGGCACGATCGAGGCGGGGTTCCAGAAGCTGCCACTCAGTCTCGACCACGCGGCCCGGACGCTGGGCCGGACGGGTGGGCAGACTGTGCGGACGATCCTGCTGCCGGTTATGCGGCCTGCCGTCCTGACGGCAGCGCTGCTCGTCTTCATCGAGACGATCAAAGAACTGTCGGCCACGATCCTGCTCAGGCCGTTCAACTTCAACACGCTGGCGACCCTCGTGTACGAAGATGCCTCACGGTCGCAGGTTCCGGATGCGGCGGTGCCGGCACTGATCATCGTGCTCGCGGGGCTGGTTCCTGTCGTGATCGTTTCCCGGACACTCGACCGGGGACGCTGACATGCCGGGGACTTGGCCCTCAGTCGGCCAGGCTCTGAAGGCCTGCGGTCATGAAACGTAGTGCCATGTCGTAGGAGGCTTCGAGGTCGCGGCCGGAATACCGTCCCTCGGAGAGCGTATCCACGCGGCGGTTCTCCGTAATCACCTGCAGACCGAGTTGCAGTGTGAAGGCGACGCCGCGGAAGAGCGCCTCGTCGGAATGGTGCGGCAAGAGCGAACGGAACTTCTGCATGAAGACATGGGCGGTATCGTCGAAGTTCTCCCGGACGAGTTCGTTCCAGCGATCGGTCATGGCGACATTGGCGATCAGGCTGACATAGGAGCGCCAGCCTGCATCGCCCGAGAGCGACTGGGTTCGGAGCGGCCGGAGGAAGGCGTCGAGATAGGCACCTGCATCGGTCACCCCGGCGCCGTCGAGCTCGGCGAAACGCTCCATGCGCATGCGGTTGATAATGTCGGCGCGCCGGGCGACGACGGCGCTGAACAGCCCGTCCTTGGTGCCGAAATGGTAGCTCGCGAGCGCGAGCGTCACGCCCGCGTGGTGGGTGATGTCGCGGAGCGAGACGGTGTCGAAGGTCCGGTCGCCGAAGAGCTCCTCGGCGGCGTCGAGTATGCGCTCCTTGGTCTGGTCGCCGTTGGCGCGGGTCAGCACGCCCGAGGGTGATTTCCGGATTTTCTTCTCATTCATCCGCTCGGTTCCGCTCGTATGGCAGTCGGCGTCAAGACGACGGCACGTTCCGCAAGGCTATTACGTCACAAAGCCTCCGCGAAACAAGCTTGCTCATGTCGGGAATTCTCTGCTTTATTGTCGCGTGGGCGACAAACATATCGAGGGGAAAAACAATGCAGGCGGGAAGCATAGATCTGACGACCAGGTCGCGGATCAAGGAATTCGGGCGGATCCGCCGGATGGATCGCGACGCGAGGATCTTCCTCGTCGGCAGTGGCGAGGGCGAGATGCTGGAAATGCTCGGAACCTTTGTCGGCGAAGAAATAGACGGGTCGCATTTCACCTCGCTCGCGGATTCCTTCGAAGTCGAACATGTCGACGACCTCCTCGCGCTCTTCGAGCAGGTGCCGAAATATCTCGGTTCGATCCGGCTGTCCGGCGTCCTCGTCGAGGCTGATCCCAAAACCAACCGGGCCCGCGAGATCATCATTTCCGCGGAGGAAGGGGAGCGACGCCGTGTCATCGTGCGCAAGGATATGAGCGGCGTCATTGAGGATACGATCGCGCCGCTCGAGATCGCAGGCTGGGTGGTTGCCGCTTTCTGAAGCGGCGCCCGGTCCTTCGGGTCGATCGTGAAAATTCTTCGCGACGACGCAAGGATTGCAAAGGGCTCGCCGCGTATGATCCTCCCTGACCTGAACAGGGAGATTGCGACACATGGCAAAGGTTAAGGTCGGCGACCTCGGCAAGCCGAATGATTTCTTCACGGGATTCCTGACGCTCGACATCAACGCGGCCGGGACGGAAGCGGTCTATACCGACGACGTGACCGGCGAGACCATCGTGCTCGAGGGCCGCGGGCTCGAGCGCTCGAGCGACAATGACGACTTCTTCTCCGGCGGGACCATCACCAGTGTCACCGTCAACAACGAGAAGGGTGCGGAAGTGCTGGACCTGACCGGCGGGCACTATGCGGCGGTCAAGCTGCTGCCGGCCTTCCTCGATGGCAACTTCAAAGGGGTTCTCGCCTTTCTGATGGCCGGCAAGGACACGGTCGAGGCGGGCAAGTATTCCGCCACGCTCTACGGCTTCGGCGGCAATGACAGGATCACCGGCGGCAAGGCCGACGACGACATCATCGGCGGCGCCGGCAGCGACGTAATGACGGGAGGGGGCGGTTCCGACCATTTCGAGTTCACACCGCGCAAGGACGGCGGCGGCAAGGACGTGATCACCGATTTCTCGATCAAGGGCCACAATGCCGACGAACTGGAGATCCACGGCGATTTCAGCGTCAAGGCGGCCGGTTCCGACACGCTCTTGAAATTCGACGACGGCGGCAGCCTCCTGCTGGAGCATGTGAAGAAGACCGCCTTCGAGCACTACTGGGACCACGCTTCCTGATCCGGGAGGGTTCCGTCCCGGCTCGCCCGCAGACCAAAAAAAACCGGATCTCGACGGGGGCGAAATCCGGTTGCCAACGGGGCGAAGGGGACGATCAGAAATAGCGGTAGAAATAGTAGCCGGCGGGGATTTCGGAGCGCTCGGGCTCTGCCTCCTGCGCATCCTGTCGGGCCTCGTCCCTCTCCGACGGTCGCAGGTCTCGGCCTGCCGCGGCATCGGGAACCGGAAGATACCGGGCCTGCTTGGGGAAGAAGAATCCGAGCGTATAGCCACTCAACATCAGCATGGTGTGCACTCCCTCTGTTGATCAATCACCCAGAATGCTTGCGAGGAGCCGTCCCTCGATCTCCGCTAGCTCGACATTGCCGTGGCGGCGCGGATGCGCGAAAGGCACGGCCTGATCGAGCTTGATGCGCCCTTCCTCCAGCACGATCACGCGGTCGGCGAGATGCACCGCCTCCGCGACATCGTGTGTGACCAGCACGGCGGTGAAGCCGAGTTCACGCCAGACACGCGACAGAAGCCGCTGCATCGAGATGCGAGTCAGGGCGTCGAGCGCCCCCAGCGGCTCGTCGAGCGCCAGGAACCCGGGATGGCTGACGAGGGCGCGGGCGAGCGCCACCCGCTGCCGCTGGCCACCCGACAGGCGCGATGGCCATTCCTGAGCCTTCTCGGCGAGTTCAACATCGGAAAGCGCGTCGAGCGCTTGCTGCCGGGGGCTTGAACCCTGAGCGCCGCCAAGGCCAACCACGACATTGTCGAGGACCGTCGCCCAGGGCAGGAGCCGCGGCTCCTGGAACACGATCCGTGCCGCGGGCGAAGCCACCCCGCCATGGCTGTCGAGGAAATCGAGCCGGCCCGAGCTCGGCGCGTCGAGTCCCGTCAGGATGCGCAGGAGCGTGCTCTTGCCGCAGCCGCTCTTGCCGATGATGGCGACGAAGCTGCCGGGTTCGATCTCGAGATCGATGCCGCGGAGCACGCGATTGCTGCCGAAACTCTTTTCGATGCGGGAGAGCCTGAGGCCGGTGCCGCGTGGGTCGTTTGTTCGGGCGGCGGGATGACTGCGTGTGTTGGCGGATGCCGTCATGGCTTTTCCCTCATGCCTGATAGACCGGGTTCCAGGAGAGCACGCGGCGCTCCAGGAAACGGACGGCGACGTCGGCGGCCTTGCCGAGCAGGGCGTAGATCACCAGTGCCAGAACGACGATGTCGGTCATCATGAATTCCCGCGCCTCCATCGCCATGTGTCCAATGCCCGAGGATGCCGCGATGGTTTCCGATACGATCAGCGTCAGCCACATGATGCCGAGTGCATAGCGCAGGCCTACGAAGATCGAGGGCAGGGCGCCCGGGAAGATGACGCGGCGGAACAGCGTGAAGCCGCGCATGCCGTAAACACGGCCCATCTCGATCAGGTCGCGGTCGACATTGCGGACGCCGTGATAGGTATTGAGATAGATCGGGAAGAGCACGCCGAGCGATGTCAGGAAGAGCTTGGACTCCTCGCCGATGCCGAACCACAGGATCACAAGTGGGATGAGCGCGAGATGCGGGATGGTGCGCAGCATCTGCAGCGAGGTGTCGGTCAACTGCTCGGACAGGCGGGAAACGCCATTGAGGATGCCGAGCAGGAAACCGATGGAACCGCCGACAGCAAGGCCGGCAAAGGCGCGGGCGGCGCTGACGGCGATGTCATGGGGAAGATCGCCGGAGACCGTCGTCGTCCAGAAGGCCGTCAGGACATCGGCCGGCGACGGCATGATCCGGGTGGAGATCACGCCGAGAGACGACAGCCCCTGCCAGAGAAGCACGACCGCTACCGGCACGGCATAAGGCAGAAGTCGGGAAAGGCCGGGCGTGATCGGCACGGCCTTCTTCGGCGTCGATCGCTTCGTCGTGGCGGCGCGTGCGCCGTTCAGGCTTTCGATGACGGTCATGACCTTCTCCTGGCTTGGTCGGGGAACGAGGAGCGGTCGCCCTTTGGCGACCGCTCCGTTTTCGTCGGTCAGGATCCGGAGACGACCCTGAGATTGCCGCCATGGCCGCCGCCGCCGAAGACCTGAGTCGAGCCGAAGCCGGTGGGCAGGCGATTGTGGGGCCCGCCGAGGCCGATCTCGGGGAAGAGCAGTTCGGAGACGCGGTAGGCCTCTTCGAGATGCGGATAGCCCGACGCGATCACCGTATCGATGCCAAGGTCCTGGTATTCCCTGAGGCGCGCGGCAACGGTCTTGGCCGATCCGACGAGCGCGGTGCCGGCGCCGGAGCGCACGAGGCCGATGCCGGCCCAGAGGTTCGGCGACACTTCGAGCTTGTCCCGGCGACCGCCATGAAGCTCCCACATGCGGGTCTGGCCGACCGAGTCGGATTCCTTGGTGAAGCGCTGGCGGGCCGCTTCGATCGCCTCGTCCGGAAGCCGCGAGATGAGGTTGTTGGCGGCTTCCCACGCTTCCTCGTCGGTCTCGCGGACGATGAAGTGCAGGCGGATGCCGAAGGATACGTTCCGGCCGCGGGCTGCGGCAGCCTTGCGGACGCGGGCGATCTTCTCGCCGACCTGCGCCGGGGTCTCGCCCCAGGTCAGATACTTCTCGGTGTGTTCGGCCGCGAAGTCGATCGCCGCATCCGACGAGCCGCCGAAGAACAGGGGCGGGCGGGGGGACTGGACCGGCGGGAAGCCGAGCTGGGCGCCGAGCGCCTTGATGTATTTGCCGTCCAGCGTCGAATGACCGGTCGCCAGGAGCTCGTTGAACACCTGGAAAAACTCGACGGCGTGGTCGTAGCGCTCGTCGTGCGGCAGGAAGATGCCGTCGCCGGCAAGTTCCTGGGCGCTGCCGCCGACCACGATGTTGAGCAGCAGGCGGCCGTTCGACACCCGGTCGAGCGAGGAGGCCAGCCGGGCGTAGTAAGCGGGCGAGGCCACGCCGGGCCGGATCGCGACGAGGAACTTCAACCGCTCGGTGACGGGCGCGAGAGCGGCCGCGACAATGAAGGACTCCTCACAGGCGACGCCGGTCGGGATCAGCACGCCGGTATAGCCGAGGCGATCGGCGGCGACGGCGATCTCCTTGAGATAGGCCGGATCAGCCGGCCGGGCGAGATCGTTCGATCCGAGATAGGCTCCGTCACCCGAGGTCGGGATGAACCAGAGGAAATCGAGGGGTTTGCCGGTTGTCATGATGCTACTCCGTTTGTGTCAGCTGGCTTTCGGGCGCCAGACGATGTCGCTGATCTTGAGGGATTTCGGCAGGATGCCAAGGCCGTGGAACTCGTCCGCCAGCGCCTGCTGGTAGGTCTCGGCTTCCGCCGGCAGTGCGCCGACATTTCCGAGATCGGCGCCGGGGCGGCGGAGCGCGGTAAGCGTGATCGGTTCGGACACGCCCGTGATCGCCGACAGCGCCTTGGCGGTGGCCGGCAGATCGGCCTGTGCGGCGGTGCCCACCTTCTTCAACTCCTCGAGCGTTTCCACGATCACCTCGGGGTGGCTGTTGGTGAAGCCGGTATTGCCGAGGAAATAGCTCCAGGAGTCGGCGATGCCTTCGGCCGTCGTCAGGGTGCGCGCCTGCGGGTCAGTCTCGGCGACTGCGAGATAGGGGTCCCATATTGCCCAGGCGTCGATGGCTCCTGTCTTGAAGGCGGCTGCAGCGTCCGGCGGCGGCAGGTCGACAGCCTCGACGTCTCCGATCGCCAGACCGCCTTTGCGGAGCGCCTTGACCGTGAAGTTGTGCGCCGAGGAACCGCGCTTGAAGGCGACCCGCTTGCCCTTGAGATCGGCGAGCGACAGGATCGGCGAATCCTTGTGGACGAGGATCGCCGAGGCTGCGGACGAGCCGCGATAGGCGCCGACATAGAGGAGGTTGCCGCCGGCCGCCTGGGCGAAGAGCGGCGGCACGTCGCCGGTCGGACCGAGGTCCAGCGCGTCGGCGCCGAGGGCTTCGAGGAGCGGCGGACCGGAGGAGAATTCGGACCAGGTGATCTCGATGCCTTTCGGGCCGAGGCGCTTTTCCAGCGCGCCGGTCGCCTTGGCGAGCGCCAGCACGCCGTTCTTTTGCCAGCCGATGCGGAACTTTGCCGGAGCCGATGCACGGACCAGTCCGGGGAGTGCCAGCGCCATGGCGCCGGCGGCTGCCGTCTTGAGTGCAAGTCTGCGTGTGATCATGGGCTCCGTTCCTTCTCGGGCTGGCGACTAGCTGGCCTTGGGTCGCCAGACGATGTCGCTGATGGTGAGCTTTTTCGGCAGCACGCCCCAGGCGTGGAAATCGTCGGCGAGCTGCTGCTGATGATTGACGGCCTCGTCGGTGACGGTTGCGACCTGGCCGAGGTCCGAGCCGGCGCGCTCGAGCGTCACCCGGGTGATCTCGGGCTTGACGCCGGTCAGCGCCGACAGCGCCTTCGTGCTGCCGTCGATGTCCTTCTGTGCGGCTGCCCCAACCTTTGCCAGTTCGTCGATGAGTTCGACGACGATCTCCGGATGGGCCGCGACGAAATCGCCGTTGCCGAGGAAGAAGCCCCAGGCGTCGACGATGCCTTCCGACGTCACGAGGACACGGGTTTCCGGGTCGGCCTCCGCCACAGCATAGAATGGATCCCAGATCGCCCAGGCGTCGATCGAGCCGTTCTTGAAGGCGGCGGCGGCGTCCGGCGGCGGCAGGTCGACGCTCTCGACATCCGCGGGCGTGAGACCCACGGTCGCCAGCGCCTTGAAGGCGAAGGCATGGGCGGAGGAGCCGCGCTTGTAGGCGACCTTCCTGCCCTTGAGATCGGCCAGCGACTGGATCGGCGCATCTTTCTTGACGAGGATGCCGTGGAAGCCCGCCGGCGGCCGATAGGTGCCGACATAGAGCAGGTTGCCGCCTGCTGTCTGGGCAAAGAGCGGCGGCACGTCGCCGGTGGGTCCGAAATCGACTGCGCCCGCCCCGAGGGCTTCGAGCAGCGGCGGACCCGAATTGAACTCCGACCATTCGATCTTGACGTTCTTGCCGGCCAGCCGCTTCTCGAGCGCGCCGGCTTGCTTGGCAATGGCGAGCACGCCGAACTTCTGCCAGCCAATACGAAGCGTCACGGCCTCATCGGCGAGGGCGGTGTGGACTGTCGGAAAGACGCCAGCGGCGACCGATGCACCGATCAGGCCGAGTGTCTGTCTGCGTGTAACCATGGTGAAATCCCTCCAGCGAATTTACGAGATCATATTGATATAATCTACGTAATTAATCGACAATATGGAATTGCGAAAATCCACACCGGAGAGGATTGCTTTTCCAACTTCCCCAGAAAGTCGGAACAGCATTCCGAAATCACCCCGCACGACGGTGAGGCCCAAAAACCCGAGCGGCGCCCGAAGGCGCCGCTCAATTCGCTTCGATCAGCTCCAGGCGTGGAGCGGCGGCTTCTCGCCGTTCAGGTAGTATTTGCCAAGGATCGAGTACTTCCACCGCACGGGATCATGGAGCGTATGCGTGCGGGCATTGCGCCAGTGGCGGTCGAGATTGTGCTCGGCGAGTGTCGACCGGGTTCCGGCGAGTTCGAAGAGCTTGTTGGTCGCTTCGATGGCGATCTCGGTCGAGAGCACCTTGGCCTCGGCGGTGATGATCTGCGCCTCTGCAACGGTGTCGGCATTGGGCTCCGCCACCGCGCGGTCAATCGCATAGCCCGCCTTTTCAAGCAGGGCTTGGGCGGCGTGGAGGCGCAAGGAAAGACCGCCGATGGCCTGGATGGTGTAGGGGTCGTCCCAGGCATGGTCCAGTCCGCTGTCGACCCAGGGGCGCGACTTGGTGCGGACGAAATCGATCGTCTCCTTGATCGCAGCCGAGGCGATGCCGGTATCGACGGCGACCTGGATGATCTGGAAGATCGCGCCGTCGGCGGTCGGCTTGTCATAGCCCTTGTAGCCTGGGACCAGCCACGCCTTGTCGACCTTGACATTTTCGAGGATGACGGTGCCTGACAGCGTGGTGCGCTGGCCGAAGCTCGACCAGTCGTCGATGACGGTGAGGCCAGGCGCGTCGCGGTCGGCGATCGCGTACCAGGCGCGGCCCTGCTCGTCGAGCGCCACGATCGGCACCTTGTGGGCGAGAAGCGCGCCTGACGAATAGAACTTGCGGCCGTTGACGACAACGTGGTCGCCGTGGTCGGTGAACCTGGTCTCGAACTCCGCCGCCCGCTTGGAGCCGAATTCCGAGAAGGCGTTGCCGAAGCGGGTGCCCTTCAGCACCTCGCCGAACAGCAGCTTCTGCTGGGCCGCATCGGAGACGGTGCGGATCGCGGCAACCACGCCGAGATGGTTCTGCGAGACCTGACCGATCGACGAATCGGCTTCGGAAATGATCTCGACCACCTTTGCGAGCGTGGCATAGGAGACGTCGGGGCCGCCGAATTCCTGCGGCACGTTGATCGACCAGAGGCCGCTCTGCGAGAAGGCGTCGAGTTCGGCCGCCGGCCAGATGCGCTCGCGATCGCGCTCGGACGATCCCTTGACGAAGTCCGCCGCCAGACGCTGCGCCACTTCGATCGCCTCGTCATCCGACTTGATGATATGGGCCGGTTCCTTGGGGCGGGCCACGCCGGGCACGCCGGTCTTGGGCGCGATGTTGGCATTGATGTTCATGGGAAGCTCCTTGGTGTGGTCAGGCTGCCGGCCTGTCGGTGGAAAGGCTGCCGCTCTCGCCGAGATAGAAGGCCTTGATGTCGTCGCGGCTGCGGAGTTCCGCGGCCGGGCCGGACAGGACTGTCCGTCCGTTTTCGATAACGGTGGCGAAGTCGGCATATTGAAGCGCGATGGTCGAGTTCTGCTCGGCCACCAGAATGGAGAGCCCGCTGTCGCGGTTGAGGCGCTTGAGGGCGCGGAAGATGTCCTGGATCACCATCGGCGCGAGGCCCATGGACGGCTCGTCGAGCACCAGCAGCCGCGGACGCGACATCAGCGCGCGGCCGATCGCCGTCATCTGCTGTTCGCCGCCGGAGATCAGGCCCGCGGAGGTGTGGCGCTTTTCCTTGAGGCGGGGGAACGTGGCATAGACCTGTTCCAGATCCTGGGCGATCTCGCTGCGGCTCGAACTGCGACCCAGGCCACCGGAGACGAGGTTTTCCTCGACATCCAGGCTTTTGAAGCAGTGCCGTCCCTCGAGCACCTGCACCAGACCCGACCGGACGAGTTCGGCCGGTTTTCGGGAGAGCACGTCGCGCCCCTCGAAGGTGATGCTGCCCGACGTGATCTGGCCGCGCTCGGCCGGAAGCAGGTTCGATATTGCCCGCAGCGTCGTGGTCTTGCCTGCGCCGTTCGAGCCGAGCACGGCGAGGATCTCTCCTGGACGCACCGAAAGACTCACGCCGTCGAGCGCACGGATCGTCTGGCTGTAGGTGGCATGGATCGAGCGAACGTCGAGAATGGGGGATGCGTCGGTCACTCTGGGCTCCCTTTGTTGTCTTGCCCGTCTCGTCTTGTCAGTCCTGTCTGGGCAGCATGCGGATCCGGCGACCGGATCCGCATGCCTTCGGGCGGCTTTGCTGGAGGGCGATGCCGCCCGATCCGTCTGCCCGGCCTTGCGGCGGGTATGCCCCTGGCATCGGCCGGATCGGACATCAGAGCCCACCGGCCGACGTCATTGGGTCAGGTCGCTCAGTTCAGAGCGGACTCGGCCTCGGCTGCTGTACGGATCTTGATGCCCTTTTCCTTGGCATAGGCTTCGGACGACTTCTCGATGATCGGACGCAGGAGCTTCCAGTCGGGCGCGATCCAGTCGGAGACGACGTTCCACGTCTTGCCGTCCCACTGCTGGAAGGTCACGTAGCCTTCGCCCTCGTGATTGTCCCAGCTGACATTGATCGAGTGGAACAGGTCCTTGGCACCCAGCGCTTCGACCTTGGCCTGATCGAGTTTCAGGTGCTCGAAGCCCCAGCGGACCTCGTCACCGGTCAGCGTGCGCTTGCCGAACTTCTCCTGGGCGATGCGGATCGCCTCGACATTCAGGATGCCGTTGACGATGCCGAGATTGTGGTAGACCGAGCCGATGCGCTTCTTGTCTTCGAGATTGCCCTTGCCCTGGTCGTAAAGCGTCTTCACGATCTCCTGGACGACCGGGTACTGGTTGCCCGAGGCCTGGGTGGTGATCGCGGTGTAGCCGATCGCCGCATCGCCGGCCGGGATCACGTCTTCCTCCGAATTGGACCAGACGTTGCCGACGATCTTGGTGGCGGGAAAGCCGACCTTCTGCGCCGTCTTGAGCGCCACCGGGTTCATCACGCCCCAGCCGCGGAGCACGACGAAATCGGGCTTGGCGCGACGGATGGTGAGCCACTGCGACTGCTGCTCGTTGCCCGGATGCGGCACTTCGATCTGCTGCACCGTGAAGCCGTACTTCTCGGCCAGCAGGTCGTAGATCGAGATCGTCTCCTTGCCATAGGGCGAGCCGTGGTACAGGACCACGATCTTCTTGCCCTTGAGCTTGTCGAGGCCGCCC